>Ga0307442_1000179_pt1 | contig 28168 bp, 21 predicted proteins | sample SalMarWE160430MG_FD_202143 | JGI IMG/M metagenome (GOLD analysis project Ga0307442, IMG submission 202143) | Salt marsh sediment microbial communities from the Plum Island Ecosystem LTER, Massachusetts, United States - WE1604-30 | ecosystem: Environmental > Aquatic > Marine > Intertidal zone >...
GTTGCGAAGGCCCGGCGTCAGGGGGATCGGCTGGAGTACACGGTTGAGATCAGCTATCAGGGCCGGATGTACAACTGGGATCTATCCGGTCCGGTAGATGAGCGAAAGGAAGTCCGCGAACGGGTCGGCAAGGTGGAGGTACAGCTGGAGGTCGATTCCAGCGAAGTGTCCTACGCCATCTGGCGCCGGGATATAGAACAGGGCATGCATCGCGGACGGTAGACCGGGGAACAGGCGCTGCCGGCAACTTCTTCCCTACGCAATCAGACTCTGTATGATATTTCCACCTTTATGGCTCTACAACCTCGTGATTTTTAGCTATGCTATTAACATCTTCGCTGCAGTCCGTCCGGTACCGATGACGGGCGGAAAGGAGCTAAGTGATGAAACGAATTAAACCGCTGTTGATGGTGGCATTCCTGACCTTGCTGCTCACGGCTCTCTTGTCCTGCATGGGCATGGGGGCAGCCGAAACCGAGTACACGGCACCGCTTAATCCGAAGGAGGAAGCTGCTCCACCGCCGGCGGGGGATGAGCCGGAAACCTCGGGCGTGGTGAAACGGGAGAGCGCCGCGAAGGCAAGTGATGAATCAAGCTGGAGCGAGGAGTCGGAGGCACCGGTTGTGTCCGAGGCGCTGCCTTCGGGGAAGACCGGCGGATCGACAGCAACCCGCTCCACCGCAGCATCAGCGGGCAGACCGCAAGTTTCGGGCTTGAAAGCAGGATTTGCCGACGACAACAAGCAGTTCAACTACTTCGTGCAGTTCATCAACGAGTACGGGCCGAAGGTCAATTATATTCCTATCCCCATCGAAGAACGGATCATTCTGAAAGTACACGACACTGAGGGGAAATCCTTACCCAACGCCGATATCCGGGTGTACGGATCGCAGGGACAGGAACTCTCGCGGGGTCTGACCTATGCGGATGGATCTTATCTGTTTTTTCCCGCCGCCTACGGCGGGCAGGATCAGAGCTACTCCGTAGAAATCGACTACAACCAGCAGAGTCAAAGAATCACCGTGGATCGTTTTGGACGACGGGAGATCGAGGTCGCCCTCGACATACCCCGGGCTCCGCTGAGCCGGGTTCCTCTGGATCTGCTGTTCATCCTGGACACCACGGGAAGCATGGGGGAGGAAATCCAGCGGCTGAAAACCACGATCGAGCTCATCAACCTCAACCTCTCCTCACTGTCGACAAAGCCGAGGGTGCGCTTCGGCATGGTGCTGTACAAGGATCGGGGAGACGAGTACGTCACCCGGGTGATCCCGCTCACCGAAGACCTTCAGGCTTTTCAATCCAGTCTGGAGCAGGTGGAGGCCTCGGGAGGCGGCGACACCCCCGAGGATCTGCAGGCGGCTCTGCAGGAGGCCATGAACATGTCATGGAATCGGGGGGGAGTGCGCCTGGGATTCATCGTCACCGACGCGCCCCCGCACCTGGACTACGGTCAACGCTACAACTATGCCCGAGCCGTGGAGGAAGCCAAGCAGAAGGGTATCAAGGTCTTCAGCGTGGGCACCGGCGGCCTGGATCTGCTGGGCGAGGTTGTGTTGAGGCAGATTGCCCAGTACACCTCGGCGAAGTACATCTTCCTGACCTACGGGGAAACCGGGGAGAGCGAAGGGGGGGCCCCGGGCAGCGTCAGCCATCATACGGGAGCCAACTATCAAACCGACAAGCTGGAGGCGATCATCATCCGATTCGCCAAGGAGGAGCTGTCTCATATATCCGACCAGCCGATTGAAGAGGAGGAGGAGTACTTCACGGCCGACAAGATCGGGACGGAGCAGCGCGAAGAGACTCTGAACAAGCTCTTCTCCATGGCGATTTCTCAGCTCATCGACTACTCGACGGTACGGATCGATCGGGGAACCGCGGCGGCGGTGCTCCCGCTCAGCCCCGCTCAGAGTGACCTTAGCCTCAACTCGGAGTACTTCACGGAGCAGTTGATCCTGAGCTTCGGCAAAGATGAGAAGTTCAGGGAACTGTTTCGCATCGTGGAGCGGAAGGACCTTCAAAACGTGCTGGAGGAGCTCGAGCTGCAGCTTTCGGATCTGGCGGAGGAGCAGGGAGCCGCCCAGGTCGGGGAGCTTATCGGAGCGCAGCTGCTCATCATCGGCAAGCTCTATTCCACGGCCAAAGGGTATGAGCTGTTTTTGAAGCTCCTGCGGGTCGAAACCGGAGAGGTGTTGAGTGTGACCAAAGCAATCATCGATACCGCCCTGGGCCTTGAGGCGTAAACCGCAAACGCTATGCACGACTACAAGCGGACTATCGGTGAGCTGCAGAGAGACATCACAAAGAACTCCGCGGAGATCCGGGTCTTCCTCAGGAAACTCGGGGAGTATCTGTCGTACCGGGATGCCGAGGAACTGCCTGACCCGGAGATGAAGGAGCTCCACGGCCGGATCCAGGAGCTTCGACGTCAGCTTCCCGACAGCCGCCAGCAGGTGAAGAAGATTCTTCAAACCGTTGCGGGTAACGACACGCTGGAACGGGAGATCCGGGACAGAAAGCTTCAGATCGGTGAGCTGGGCAAGAAGAACCAGGAGATCTGCGAATCCATCGGAAGGGCAGCCTACCAGGCTTACAAGAGCGTGCCGGTTTCGGGAAGCGCATACGAAGAAATGTTCGCATCCCTGGAAAAACAGGAAAAGGGGCTGGCCGAGCTGGAGGAGGAGCAGGAGACGCTCCAGGGGCAAAGGAAGGAAGGCAAGTTCTTCAGGATATTCCGGGAGACCGGCAGATCGGTTTACGTAAAAGGTCTGCTGTCGCTCAGGCGGAAAGCCGTGGTGAAGACGTACCACGAGGTGGGAAAACAGATCTGCGGTTCTTCTCGGTTCAAAGATGAACTTCAAGATCGGAGACTCCTGGAGGTCCTGGCTCCTTACGAAGCCAACCAGAGGAAGATCACAACTCTTCAACGGGAATTGGATGAGCTCCTTGGAGAACAGGAGAAGAAGTGGAGTGAGTTGAAAACCCTCGGTGCCTACCGGTCACATCAAAAGAGGGTGAGGGAAATCGAATCGGAGATCCAGCGCATCGAGGCGAGACTGCAGGATGACTTCGAGGCTCTCGGGACGCTGAGGCGAAACAGGCAATCCGGAAAGCTGCAGGACGCGGAAGCCGCCACTTTTATTCACCAGATGAAGGAAATCGAGCAGGATACCCGCAGGAAGGGCAAGCGGATCGAGAGGCTAAATGCCGCACTACAGATCGATTCGCTGCAAAACCAGCTCGGCAATCTGGCCGACCGGGTCTCGAGATTGGAAGGGGATATCGAAGCCCGCCGTCGGGAAATCGAAACGCTTCGTGCCCAGATATCGGTGGGGGAGATGGAGATACAGCGATTGCAGAGGATCCGAGGATCCAGGCAGTCATTACTCGAGGAACAGGAAAGCCGATGAAACCGATCGACCTACGTTCCGACACGGTAACCAAGCCGACCGAAGAGATGCGCCAGGCCATGTACGATGCCGAGGTAGGGGATGACGTATACGGGGATGATCCTACGGTGAACGAGCTGGAAGCCTACGCCGCGGATTTGGTCGGCAAAGAGGCGGCCCTGCTGGTTCCTTCCGGTACCTTCGGAAACCAGCTTTCCCTGTTTACCCACTGCCGGCGGGGAAACGAGGTGGTATTGAGTGATCAATGTCATATCGTGCAACACGAGGCCGGGGCCGCGGCGATCATCGCGGGTGTGCAGCTTCGAACCTTCATCCCGAGAGGGGCCTTCCCGGTTTGGGAGGATATACGGGAGCACATTCGCAACGGTGAGGACATCCACTGGCCCCAGACGGAGCTCATAGCACTGGAGAATGCGCTGGGCAATGGGGAAGTGCTGCCGGTAGAGGTCACGGAGGACATCGCGAACCGGGCTCGGGCGCTACGCATCCCCGTGCACCTGGATGGGGCCCGCCTGTTCAATGCCGCCCACTTCTTGGGGATCGAGGCGCGGCGGATCGCCGGCCTGACCGATTCGCTGATGTTCTGCCTTTCCAAAGGACTGTGCTCTCCCATAGGTTCGATGCTGGCCGGTAGCCGGGATTTCATCCGGGAGGCCCGGAGAAAGCGTAAGGTTATGGGCGGGGGGATGCGGCAAGCCGGGGTGATTGCCGCCTGTGGTCTGATATCGCTCAAGAAGATGCGTCATCGTCTACCGGAAGACCGGGAAAAAGCCGGGCAGCTGGCCGCCGCCTTCCGCGATACCGGAGTGTTCGAGGTGAAGCCGGAGCCGGTGAAGATCAACATGTTCTTCCTCCGCTATCGCGACCCCGGTGCTCGGAACCGGGAGCAGCGGTTGACCGAAGAGCTGATCAACAGAGGCGTCCGCATCAACCCCCCCGATGACGGCTGGATACGCATCATGACCCACAACGATGTCTCCGCGGAGGATGTCCGGCGGGCCTGCAGCCTGATCGAAGCTGCCGTGGCAGCGACCGGGGCATGAAAAGCCAACAGCTGTACGTCGCCTACGGGACGGATGCCGGTCAACTCGCTTCGGATCTGCTTCAGGCGGCGAACGTCGCTTCCGAGCTCAGTTCCGACATGCATGTCCTGCTCAAACCCAATTTAGTGATGGCCCGGGAAGCCTCCTCCGGTATCACGACTCACCCGGAGTTGGCTGAAGGGGTGATTCGTTTCCTCCTGGAGGCAGGGGTGCGGAAGATCACGATCGCCGAGAGCAGCTGGACCGGAGGAGATACGGGGCGGGCCTTCCGGATCTGCGGCTACTCCCGGCTGGAGGAGGAGTACGGCAGGTTCGGGGTGCGCCTGCTCGATCTGAAGAAGGATCCCGTTCAATCCCTGAATGTTCGGGGTGATCGCTTCAAAGTGTTTCGCAGCATCTTGGAGGCGGACTATCTGGTGAACCTTCCCGTGCTGAAGGGCCACGGGGCGACCAAACTGACCTGTGCCTTGAAGAATCTCAAGGGCTGTATACCCGATTCGGAAAAGCGGCGCTATCACGCGGAAGGGCTTCACAAACCGATTGCTCTGCTGAATACCATTATCCGTCAGGATCTGGTGGTTGTCGACGGCCTTTGCGGCGATCCGAGCTCGGAAACCGGGGGCAATCCCCTGGAAATGGAGCGGGTGATCCTGGGCAAAGATCCGGTCCTGGTAGACAGCTACGTTGCCGAGTTGATGGGTTATTCTCCGGAAGGGATCAGGCACATCTACCTGGCCGCCCGAAACGGGGTCGGCGTCACGGATACCGCCTCCGCCAGGATTCGAGAGTTCGGCAAACCCCGGTTTCGCAACATCCCCCGTCGGGACAGCAGCAGGCTGAAACGACTCCAGGCCTATGTTTCAGAACGGCAGGCCTGTTCGGCCTGCCACGGCAGCACGATCTACGCGCTGCAGCGCCTGGAGGAATCCGGGAAATTGGCGCTCTTGGAGGACAAGATCTGCCTGGGTCAGGGGTATCGAGGCATGAGGATGAGCGGTTTGGGGATCGGAGCCTGCACCAGAGGGTTTTCCAAATTCCTCGACGGCTGCCCACCCACGGCCAGAGGAATCTACCAGTTCCTTGCTTCCTCGGGAGGGGATCGCTCCGGTGCCTGAGCTGCCGGAAGTGGAGCACCTGGCCAGGGATCTGGCTCCCCGGATTCTCAGATTGACGATTCGGGACGTTCGCTGTCATTTCCCGGCTGTCGTGGGTGAGGATCCTGATTGCTTTGCAGAAGCCGTGAGGGGCCGCAGGATCATGCGGCTGCACAGGCACGGCAAGTACCTGTTCCTGATGCTCGACGGGGATGTGGTGCTGGCTCTGCACCTGCGCATGACCGGTCAGTTCCTGCTGGTGCCGCGGGCCGAACCGGCGGATAAGCATACCCATCTGGAGCTGTTGCTATCAGACCGCAAGAGAAAGATCGTGTTTCGGGATGTCCGCAAGTTCGGCAGGGTCAAGCTGCTGGACGGGAACGTTGACCAGTTCATCGAAGAAAAGAAACTCGGAGCCGATGCGCTGCAGATCTCCGCCGGAGATCTGCAGCAGTCGTTTCAAGCGACCTCTCGCAGCATCAAGGCTGCCCTGCTGGATCAGAGGATCGTCGCGGGTCTGGGGAACATCTACACGGACGAGATCCTGTTCCGAGAGAGGATCTCCCCGCTTAGAAAGGCCCGTTCCCTGAATCTTGAACAGATCGCTTCGCTGCGTCGAACGATCCGAGCGGTCCTGCGCTCGGCGATACGGCGGAGAGGCACGACCATATCCGACTACGTTGATGCGGGGGGTCAGATAGGGAGCTTCCAGAGCTCCCTCCTCGTGTATTCCCGTGCGGGTTTGCCCTGTCCAAGGTGCGGCACCGCCATTGTCAAAAGCCGGGTGGCCGGCAGAGGTACGTACAGCTGCCCCGGCTGTCAGCCCACCTGATGCGGCCCAACATGCTTTGAGTTTGCGCGCCGGGAAGCGCAGAGTGGACAGAGGGGGGCTTTGGTGATACTTTTTCAGTAATGAGCGATCCTTCGGCGCCCGATTCCCAAAATGTTCCTGTTCTGGAGAGTATCGAGCAGGAAAGCGGGCGTGGTGGACTCGAACCCAATGCCCAGGCGCTCCTCTATCTGCTGCGGATCTACACCATGAATCATCGCAGCGCCCGGGTCGACAGACTCCAATTCGTCAATTTCGTAAAGAACTACGCCGGACGCTACACCCTCAAGTTTCCGCAGATGGAATCATTCATACAGCGTACCGAGGGCATGGTGGACACCTATCTGCGGGCGTTGACCGAGCGCGGATTGTGCAGCCTGGAGAAGGAGGGACAGGAGGACCGTTGGATCTTCTTCCCCCGATACTTCATTGAGGCTCTGCACAAGGCTTACAAAACGATAGAGGTAAAACCGGAGATCCCCTTTCCATCAGCGGAAGATTTGAAAATCACCATACCCGAGCATCTGATTATGGATCTGAACATCAAGACGGATTTTGTCTCCGTTCTGGGAGAACTGCAGCCGGAGCAAACACAGATCCTTCGGATTACTTTTCCGCAGTTGGTGAATCCGCTTCTGGTTACCTCGGATCTGGTGGAACGCAAGCTGATGGAACTGTCTGTCCACAAGCTGCGGGTCTACCTGGAGAGCCGCAACAACGCCAGCTACATCGTTCACAGGCTGCATCCGGCGCTGCGGGGCAATGAGCGTGGATTGCGAGATATGATCTCCGCGGTGATGACCAAACCGATCCGGGCGGTCGGGACGCTTCTGGAGCCCTCGGATTTTTCCTTCCGGTTCTGGGCGCACTTCGCCAACCTCGTTTTGCAGGAGCACAAGGACATCGATGAGAAGACGGCGGAGGAACATGGGTTCTGCCAAGCCGCATACCTTATCGGTTTCTATAACGTTCACTACCGCGGGCGTCAGCAGAGGCAGAATGAGCAGACCTCCCTGGTGAAGAAGCTTGAGGTCCAGTTTCACAAATATCCCTATGCCTACACGCTCAAAGATCTGTACAACGTGCGGGACACGAAGGGCGTTCCCCTGGTCCGACAAAACACAAAGGAGGTGTTTCTAGAGTTTCTGGAGAACAAGACCAAGGCGGGAAGTTACGAGACACTACCGGAGCTGGTTCAACTAAAGACGATACACGGGAAAAACTATTACATCCACAAGGATCTCCTCGTGCCCCTGTTCGTGAAGATGCTTCACGAACAGGCAAGAGAGATAAAGGACTACTACGTAGAAGAGTGGGTCAGATTACTCAAAGAAAGCAAACGAACTATGGCGATGAGCGAGGATCAGGAGTTTTCCCGAGATCTGGACATAACCCTGAAAAACCGGGCGCCTTTCCTATATTCTCTTTTGAACTACAGCCTGCTGTATCTGGCCAAGGAACAGGGAAAAATCAACTACGATATGGCCAGAACCATGGACCAGGTACTGGATGAGAAGAAGGGGCAGCTGCAACCCCTGCCCAAGATCCTGGGAATCAGCAGAAAAGATGTCATGGATGATGCCAAGCTCCGGATACCCATCTGGAAACGGCTGATCATATTCCGTGGACTGTTCTACTTCTTTCAGAATATCTTTCGAGGCCTTAAAAAAACCTGGCGGCGATCGAGGGAACGCGCCGGAACCCGCAAAAAGGACGCCCGTAGGCAAGGCGCCGTGAAACCGGGAACAAGCCGCGGTACCTTTGCGGCGACCGCCGCATCCCCGGAAAGTGGAGGTCCCGCTACCGGAGCTGCGGAGCAGGTAGGCTCAACCACCCTGCGTCCGGTGACCAGTCAGCAGCTGGTCGCCTATCGAAAGGCGATCAGCGACCTGAAAGAGCAATTCGTAGGCAGCGACCGGACCATAGCCGGCAGCCTGAACGAGCTCATGGAAAAGTGGAACCCCCTCTACGATCCACAGGCTAGGAGGAACCTCGTAGAGGATGTCAATGCAATGGTTCGGGATTATCTGCGCAACATTCGGCGTACATTTCGCATCTCCCCTCCCGATGCGGCTCGAATCCGAACTCTTGCGGATAAACTGGCCGCCAACAAATCGTTTGACAGAATCAAGCACAAGGACTACTTTACCCGCTATCTCGAGATATACATGATCAAGCTGCTCGGTGAGAGCTGAGCCAGGAATCCCCGCCCGGATGAAACTCTAATACACGAAGGGGATCGTTTTCTTGGCTATACGGTAGTCCGCGGCCAATTTCCCCGGCTGCTCCCCGTCCATTTCCAGAAGCACCTCATCTTCAACGGCGCTGATGTGAACGGTTTTGCCCCGCAGTGCGGTCACTTCCGGTTCGTTGAGATGCTGTCCCGAGTATATCGATTTGATCTTGCGCAGCAGGGTCAGTCTGCTCATACGGGAGATCACGATGATATCGAGAAGCCCGTCGTCGATCTCCGCATCCGGAGCGATCATCATGCTTCCGCCGAAGTACTTGCCATTGGTTACGGCTACCAGGAGGGTGGGCCCTTCATGTACCAGTTTTCCCTCCACCGATATCCGAAGAACCGGATTCTTCAGTGTGCTCAAACAGCGTACCACCCCGATAAGAAAAGGAAGCTTTCCCCGGAAGTGTTTTGATGCTCTGTTAACTGCATCAGCGGTGTTCGCGGAAAAACCGAGGCTCGACTCATTGATGAACAGTCTGTTCGTTTCCTCCCCTTTCACGTTGACGAAGCGGACCTCTCCGCAGTCCACACGGGTAACCGGCGCGGAAAGCAGGCGTTCGATGTGCTCATCTATGGTTCTGCCGTGAAAGCCGAGAGTTCTGGAGAAGTCCGCACCGGTGCCGTTGGGGATATAGGCGAGCGCCGCCTCGGGACAACAGGGTTGCCCTTCGTCGAAGAAGCCGTTAAGCACTTCATTGAGGGTCCCGTCTCCGCCGACGGCGATGATCCGATCGTGTCCTCTGCTCAGAGCTTCCCGGGTCAGGGACGTCGCGTGCAGGCTCCCCTGCGTGCAGGCAAAATCCACCTTGCCGAGGACGCGTTGGATCCGCTGCTGCCAGTCCGGCCACAAATGGCCCGTGCTCCCCGCACCGGCGTGGGGATTGACAATGAAAAACGGTCGTTTGTCTGTCAAATCGGCTTTAACCCCTGCTCAAAAATGTTCGTCTACCATACCCATAAAGCAGGGGAATAACAAGTACGGCGATAGTACCGCTTGTACCGGGATCGGAGATCCTGTTCCACTTCCGGATCCTCCGGGGCCACCGGGAGCGGCAACTTGACAGAAACAGGCGAGTAGCCGTTAATAGGGTGTATGGCAATCGCTAGGCGGGAACCGGTGACCATCGTGAGCGCTGAGAACCACCGCCGGAGGATAGAGTTCATCAAGATGCCCTGGGGATTATACAGGGATGATCCGCACTGGGTGCCTCCGCTGATTGCCGACCAGAGAGAATTTCTGAATCCGAAGAGAGGCGTCTTTTTCGACCACGGTGAGGCAAGGCTGTTTCTGGCGCGAAAAGACAACAGAGCCGTGGGTCGGATCAGCGCGCATGTTAATTACCTCTACGATGAGCAATACGGCGCGGAAACCGGATTTTTCGGTTTTTTTGAATGCGCGGATGATCCTGAAGTGGCTATAGCCCTGTTTGCCGCGGCTGAAAACTATCTGAAGAGCAGGGGAAAACGCCGGATTCTGGGACCGATGAACTTCGGTGTCTATGACGAGATCGGTATCCTGGTACAGGGTTTTGACACTCCTCCCATCGTTATGAACCTGCACAATCCGCCCTACTACGGCCGACTTTTAGAAGAACTGGGCTTCAAGAAAGCGATCGACTGGTACGCGTATTATGGTTTTGTGAAAGATCACGGACAGGTAGACCCCAGGATATTCGAGCTCAAGGATAGGCTGATGGAGCGCAGCGGGGTTCGGCTGCGGATGATCGATTTGAAACAGGTGGAAAGGGAGGCCAACATCATAAAGAGCATCTTCGAGCCTGCCTGGAGCCGGAACTGGGGACACGTGCCCTGGACGCAGAGGGAGTTCGCCCGGCTGGTCGATGCAGTGAAGAGGATTGCCCTTCCCGAGCTGTCATTCGTGGCTGAAATACAGGGTCGACCCGTTGGGATTGCTCTGTCCATTGCCGATGCAAACGTGGCCATCAAGAAGATCAACGGAAGGCTTTTTCCCTTTGGCTTTCTCACCATGCTGTGGGGTTTGAAAAAGACAGATCGCTTCCGCCATATCCTGATGGGCGTGCTGGAGGAGAATCGGAACAGAGGGATAGAGATCGCTTTCTACTCGAAGATCGTGGAAAATGCCAGGAAGTACGAATACCGGGAAGTAGAAATGTCAAATATCGTGGAGACAAACTACTCGATGCGCAATTCTTTGAAGCATTTTCCGGTCAGGATCTACAAGACGTATAGGATCTACGAAAAGGATATGGGATCCGATGGAAAGTGACAAAATGCAGGAGCAGGTGGAACTGATTCGGCAGACCTTTGAATACGTGCAGCTGTTCAAAAGAAAGACCATCGTTATCAAAGTCGACGGGTCGGTGATGAATCATCCGCTACTCCCCCTGCTTGTAAAAGATCTGGTTCTCTTGCACCGGCAGGGCATTCAAATACTTTTGGTACCCGGCGCAAAAGAGCGGATCGACGATGTCCTGCGACGCTACGAGATCCCCTGGAAGAGCATAGGGGGCGTGCGGATTTCCACTCCGGAGGCGATTCCCTTTATCAAGATGGCAGCCTTTGACGTTTCCAACCGATTGATGACCCTGCTGGCGGAGAATAATGCCAGTGCCATTATCGGCAATTGGGTCCGGGCCAGGAGTTTGGGAGTGATCAAAGGGGTCGATTATCAGGATACCGGTACGGTGGAAAAGATCAACGTGGAACTGGTGCGCAAGACGTTGGCAGAGGGATTGATCCCGATCTTTCCCAACATCGGCTGGAGCGGCAGCGGAAAACCTTACAACATCTCCTCCAATGAATTAGCCTACCTCCTGGCCAGGACTCTGCAGGCGGAGAAGTTATTCTACATCTCCCGGCACGTAGGGGTCAGCGTGAAGGACTACAAACTGCCGGAAGGCGTGCCTGTTTCCTCAGAGGGTGTCGCAACACACCTCAGCGTGGATCAGGCAAACAAGTTCTTGAGTTTGAACGCAGAGAAGCAGCAGGACGAAATGGTGGAGCTGATCCGCCTGGGGTGCAAGGCCTGCTCCGAAGGGGTGGCCCGTGTTCATATCGTCAACGGTGAGGATGAGGGGGTCATCCTCAAGGAGATTTTTTCCAGCCGTGGCTGCGGCACCATGATCTACACAAACGAACATGAAAATATCCGTTCGCTGCAACCCGCCGATATTCCGGAAGTACTGCGGATCATGAGTCCCTACGTGGAGGAGGAGATCCTCCTGCCCAGAACGGAGCAGGAGCTCGCGGACCAGCTGGACCATTTCGTCGTGTACGAAGTGGACGGTATCCTTCACGCCTGCGGGGCCATGATTCCTTCAGCGGAGGAGAAGGGCAGGGGGGAGATCGCCGCGATCACCGTGGATCGCACCTACGAAGGATTCGGTATTGGTAAACGGATTCTCTCCTATCTGGTAGACAGAGCGCGGAACTCCGGCATCAGGCATCTCTACGTACTGACGACTCAGACCGCAGACTGGTTCCTGCAATTCGGATTCAGAGAAGGGGGTGTGCAGGATCTGCCCGCGGATAAACGCAGAGACTACAACAGATTGCGGAACTCCCGGGTTTTACTCCTCGATTTGAGCCAGTTTCGGATTACCCCTTAAGAGGACCCGTCGGAGCGCCTGTGCAGTGCGCGCAGCGCGTGCAGCGAGTCCCGACCGGGCACGATGCGGTAACGCCGCATCCTCTTCACGATCCAGAAAACCAAAGCCAACACTGTGAAAGCGGCTATCGAGACCAGACAGGCGATCGGAAACCAATCCCCCCAGCGCGTGTAGAGGGTAAGCCGATTTTCCGGCAGGGGAACGCGGGCGATCACGGTTCCTTCACTGTAGGGCTCCGGTGCCCCCGGCTGGATTTGCCCGGTAGCGTCGATGTACACGGTGTAACCGGATGAGGTGGTCCGCAGCACCGGCCGCTGGTTTTCCACGGCACGAAACAGAGAGAGAATCCCGTGTTGTCGACCCTCAACCGGAGAGAGGGACCAGTAGTCGTTGCTCATGTTAAGGATCACGTCCACGTCCTGCGCGACGAAACGACGCACGTGATCGGAAAACACATCCTCGAAGCAGATCGGGGTGGCGATGCGCATCTTCTCATGCTGGTACACGTACCTGTCCGTACCGATGCCCCAGTCGGAGATATCGTACTTCTGAAATGTTTCGTACAAGCCGGAATATTTCTCCTTATCCAGCGGGAAGTATTCGGAGAAGGGCACCAGATTGATCTTGTGGTAGAACCCGTTGATCCGTCCCTCCCTGTCGAGCAGCACGGAGGAGTTGAAGTTGCGCCGGATGCGATCCCCTTCGGGATTGAGGATCATTTCGTGGTCCTGCGTGCCGGTCATCAGCCAGGTACCCAGACCTTTCTGGTAATCGAGCAGCTCCCGCACGACCCGTCCCCAGTAGGATTTCTCCCGCTCGGGTGTCGACCACCAGCGGATATCCAGTTTAAATCCGCCTTCGGGCCAGGCCACCAGATCGGGGGTGGATGGTAATCCGCGCAATGCCCGATCGGTCAGCTCCATCAATTTCTCGAAGTTCTCCTTGTACTCCCGCTTTCTCGGATCCGTGTTGTGTTGCAGGAGCACGACGGTGGCGGCATCCACCTCCGGTTGTCCGTAGAGACGGTGACGCACCGTAAGGAGCACGGCGGTGCCGACTCCGATGCACACGCAGAAAACCACTACGAACACCCCGACGGGGAAAAGCGTTTGCGGGTTCCGAATCAGTCCGGTGAGGATTCCCTTCAATTTAAAGGCCGGCGTTTCTCCTCCGGAGGTGCGCGATCGAACGGCGCCTGTTCTGATCCAATTCCAGCCGAGTGAGGAAGACGCCAGCGCCCAGGCTATTGCCGAGTTGCCCAGCAGCACGACGAAGTCCACAGTCCATACGCCTCCGATGGAGGCAATCTGGATGAGCGGCAGGAAGCGAAACTGGGTCGTGCCGATAATACCCCAGGGATAGCCGAGAATGCCGATTGAGCGTACATAGTCGAATACCACCCAGGCTGCGGGCACTATAAGAAATCCCCACTTGCCGCTGAGCTTGACCAGCAGAACCAGGGCGATCATGAACAGCAGAAACTCGACTACAAAGGCGATCGTGATCAGGTGCAGCGTAACGTAGTTGTACGTGCCGAGCCAATAGTTGATGATCAGAGCCTGGAGGGTTCCGAACAAAACTCCGTAGAAAACAGCCATGGTCGGTTTGGAAGTGATGAGGACCAGCAGCAGGGGCACGATGGCAATCCATGCCAGCAGCCCGATCCCGTCCAACCGCAGCACCGAGGGAAAGGAAAAACCGAACATAGCCGCGGAAAGCACGACCCAGGGCATCGCCCAGTTGGTAACGTAGCGGCGGACCCAATCCTCCCTGCCCGTCGTGCCTTCCCTATCCCGTTGGCCTATTCTGCAAACTATGTAGTACAGGGCGTTCAGGATGAGGATCGGACCGTAGCGCAGAACGGCGTACAGCTGTTCTAAAGCGGTACTCTCGGCCAGCTGGAGCTGGCCGCTGTTTGCGATATACCGCTGTACGTAGTCCATGTTGGCGCTCCGCGCCCATATGTAGGTGAACACGAAGAGGATTAGCGCCGGGGCCCACAAAATCTCGATCAACACTCCCGGTTCGATTCCGAACAGTGCCAAGAGGCCCAACGCGAATTGCAGCATTAGAAAAACCAACACGAGGGAGTCGGTCAGCCCGATTCCCGCAATCTCTACGGCCAGTTCCTTCCGAAAATCGAGAGCCTCTCCCTTCTTGCCGATGCCCTGGAGCATATGCTCGTAGCTGTCAGAGACGAAGCGCCCCGAGCGAAGAATCGTTCCATCCTCGACTTCCCGAATCGATACATTCAATTCGAAATGACCGCTGGAGGAATAGACCCAGACAATCCCGAAGCGATCCAATTCCAGTTCCTGAGCCAGGGCCTGAGCTGCTTTGTAATCCGCGGGTTTGAGCTTGGCCTTGTCGAAATCCGGGTCTGTTCGGATGAAGTACTCTTCGATGAAGCTGTAGCTCGTGATCGAGTAGGATTTCGTCAGGGCTACCTGTTTCTCGATGAACGCAGAGATCTCCATGGACTGTTCAGGGGTGAGGTTGTGGGCGAAGGGAGGAAAAAGCATAACTGTGGGTCGTTGTACAAACCTGAACGGGCCGGTGAAACACAGGAGCAGTTCGACCACCGCCACCGCAACGGCCAGCACCCCGAAGATGCGCAGTCGCCCTGAAACAACAAAGGAAGCCGTGTTCCGAAACAAAGTTGAGACCTTCATGACATCCTGAGTAGCAAGCTCTATGCCATCTCGAGAAAACTCTGTAATTCTATACTCAAATGAGAGTTATAACACCCCTACGCTCAACGCAAATGGGTGAACCTTCGGAACAGCAATCTGCCCTTGATTCGCAGTAATTATCCATCTTACATAGAAATAGGTCAACACGACCCGCGGTCTTATCATAGTCGTCTGTTGAGGAGGGTGAACGCCCCCGGAAAACACGCAGCGGGTTGCGAGGCCATGCGGATTTTAATAAAAATCGAAGGGCAGCTTGATTTTTTACACATCTTTGCTGATTATAGTAGTGTGAGAGTTTAAATTCGTTGTTGTTAAATTGAAGCTCCTCAAATAGTAAGCGAGATGTTTAAGACAAAAAAAGTTTTAGAAGATGAAATCGTCTTGTTGGTTTCCGGATCGATGACCGGAGAGTCCGTCGGCTTGTTCGAACGTGCGCTTGATTCGTTGCAGAAGAGCAGCTATCGGACCATTACGCTGGATCTTACCAAGGTCGTGGATGTGAGCTCCCTCTTTGTGGGACATATTCTGCACTGCCATAAAAACCTGATAGCTGAAAACAGAACCATCCGGGTCTGCGGGTATCAGGATTCGGTCGGAGAGATCTTCAAACTGCTCAATGTCGACAACGCCATCCAGATGACGAAAGAACCTATTTAGCAGGCAACCTGCATATCTGCCAGTTCCTACCTGGTTTGTTCAAGTTACCGACATTGGATGACGGGGTTGATTTCTCGACGCAGTCGCCCTATTTCAATGGGCTCTGACCGGTTACGATCCTAGAACTTCCGAAGCCATCCCACGGTGAACTGCGGTCCATAGCTTACAAGCAATCCAGGCTCCAGCAGGCCGGCTCCCGTTCCAAGTGCGTATTTGGTCTCTACTCTACAGAACACCGCCCACTTGTCCCAATTGAAATCCAGCCAGAGGTTGATCAGATCCCAGTAAAAATCGAAATAGGATGACCTAGATGGCTGCGGTCCTGATTCACGAATAACGGAGAGTATAATCCCTATTCCTGTGGCAATTCCGAATCGCAGACGCCGGTTTGGTGGGGTGAAAAGGTAGGAACCAATCTGGAGACGTAGATCTTCATGGAACGCGGAGGGTGAGTCCGCACTATCGAAGCTGGTCGAAAAGTAGACGTAGTTGTCCACTCTGACCAGTACAAAATCGGGGACTACGTATAATCGAAATCCTGTACCAAGACCCAATAATTGGGAAGAGGTCGAGAACAGTTCGAAGCCGAATCGTGTGTACTTAACAAGGGAGCGCAGGCGAATCTCCACCGATTGATCTTGGAGTTCGACATATTCACGATTTACGCGATAACCCGGTTTTCTGACTTCTATTTCCAAAGACGTCTTGCCCGGTAGCTCAACAACCAGCTTTCCATTCTGTATTGTGCCGGCCCGCTTGTTCGGTCCCAAATACACCAGAGCCCCCTCATCATCGGAGAGGAAAGTGACTTGGATTTTCGCATCTTCCTGTACGGGGGTCTTTTCTGTGACCTCAGGCTCCGGTTCCTTCTCCGCTTCGGCAGGCTCACTCGCACCCGGTGTCGCTGCATCGGACTCCAACATTCGTTCCGCCTGCGGTTGTGTCGTTTCTGTGGACTGCAGTTCGTCCAATTCACCTTCAATGATTGAAGTGTCGGACTGCAACCGAGTGGTTTCATCAGGAGAAGATTCCGACCAGATCAGCAGAGCATCTATGAGCTCCCTGGTAAGAGAGCTAACCTTGTTGTAGATCCCGATATCTTTGGATTCCTTTTCGGTAGTCGAAAATATCAGACTATTGGCGAGAACATCGTAAGCCTGGACCCTTATAGTGATGTCCCATGGCTCAACTTCTATGGATCCTGTCAAGGCTATGGCTGCCTCCGCTTGTCTTGCCAGCCGCACGGCACTCGAACTACCTATTTGCTCGAGAGAGGATAGTTCCTGCCGGGATAGCTTCGCTCGCCAGGTCTGTTCAGGTATTATCGAAAAACCCTGCCGCTCCATCTCTCGCGTTAGATCGGCAACTACGATGGACCGGATCTCATCAGCCTCTTCGGTTTTTCTTGCGGTGAGAAAAATCCAGACGCTTTGTGCCTGCTGATCCGGGGGACCTCCGGACAACGATGCAGCCATGAGTAAGAATAAAACGGTTAGGACCCTATACATCACGGACGCCAATCCTCGACAACCATTATACATCGATTTCATTAAACAAGCGTGGTCAAGATCGACCTGCTGGATCGCATACAAGCGGTCTGGCGCCTGTGTAACAACTTACCTCGTTGATCCGGCTGCGCGGCGTATTGGGCTGGTCTTTCCTGGCATTGGTGTTGATCCCGGCTTTGGTCTGGGCGCCGTGGTACTTCTTCTTATGGCAGGCGGAAGGGAAGCAGGTTTTAGCCAGAATTCCGGTCTCCATCCGCCAGATCCCATCGCTCACGAATCTCCGGCTTCCCCTCTCGCTCGTTCCGCAGCTCATCCCAGGAGGTTTTTACGGCCCGCCGAGAATTTCTGACCAGGGGTGATTTTCGTGGTAGAACCGGGATGGTGTGATATATTTGGACCAGGGAGTATTAGATGAAGCTGAACCGATACCTAATGATCACTATGGTTATGGTCGTGCTTGCGATTTGTACTCTACTGAGCGGCTGTGCTTCCATCGGTAACGGAAAAGAGGCCGGGGCGAAGCAGGAATCGTCGCAGCAGATCGATAATCAGAGTACCGCTGTCGAAGAGGAGGATGGGACCAGCCCTGAAGTACGAAAAGAGCCTGTTGTCAATACAGAGGTTTCCGGTGAAAAACCGCACATTCAGGCGGCCAACCTCAACGCCGACAATGTCATGTTCAAGCACAACGCCATTTATCTAAAGCAGGCACTGGACCGTATCCTTTCCACAACGCTGCCTGAGCTGAACTGGAACCGTATAGCCACCGTCCTTGCGGGTATACTTGTGATCTTGATGATCTATGGACTTGCCTTTGGGCTCGCCAGACTGCCCCTCCGCGGGCAGGGCGCCGGCCGTCGCGGAGGCAGTGGACAGACCGGGGAGCACGCTAGAGGATCGGTTCCCCAGTGAACCTGCATATCGGACAAGTCGATATCACGCAGATATAGCAAGATCCCGGGCTAAGGAGCGCATGGCGGGGATTCTCACTTTCTCGACGAATGTGTAGGCCCGGTTCACGATTCAACCATCCGCTTTTTCCCACGCCAGAATCATGTCTCGCGCTTCCACTGCATCTTGGAGATAAGCTCTTCGTAAATCGCCGGACGGCTTGTAGACGGCAAAATCGTGTTCTATCAAATCCCCACTAATTCTCGGGCAATCTCTCGTTGGATCGTTTCCAGGGCTGGGACCAGGTGTTTGAGATTGATTTGGGCAGTTTTCGCTCATAGGACCGCCTCACTAATGAGGATCAGGAGTTAACAGCATTGCAATATACATATGCGTGTGCAAAGATTTATAATTCAGCAAATCTGATCTATTTCCATGAGATTTGCTCTTCGCAACTGCATAGGAGGGTAGGATGCAGAACACGGATTCAGAGATCTTTTCTCTGGTAGGCAACTATCTCCCACGGCTATGCGGTATCGCTACCTTCACCACTGACCTGCTACAGTCCCTCCGCCGGGAAACCTCGGACAAAGCCTACTGGGCCGTGGCCATGAATGACACCTCCGAGGGCTATGATTATCCCCGTGATGTGCGTTTCGAAATTAACCAGAATCGGGTCCAGGAGTATCAACTGGCGGCGGACTTTCTGAACATGAACCGCATCGAACTGGTTTGCCTGCAGCATGAGTACGGAATTTTCGGCGGCCGGAACGGCAAACATATTCTGTCGCTGCTGCACAATCTTAGCATGCCGGTGGTGACCACTTTACATACGGTTCTGCAAAAACCGGATGCCGGACAGAAGGAGACTTTGGAAGAAGTCCTCGACGCATCGGATAAAATTGTGGTTATGAGCCGGCATGCGAAGGGTATTCTGCATGATCTGTATGCACTGGACCGGGACCGCATCGTGTTCATACCTCACGGTATTCCCGACCTGCAATTCATCGATCCCAACTACTATAAGGACCAATTCGGTATTGAAGGGAAAAAAGTGCTTCTGACGTTCGGTCTGCTCAGTCCCGGCAAGGGAATCGAGAATGTCATGAATGCCTTGCCCGAGGTGATCCGGCGCTATCCTGAAACCATGTACATCGTACTCGGGGTCACTCATCCCCACGTGAAGAGGGTTTCAGGTGAAGCGTACCGGATCTCACTGCAGCAGAGGGCCCGTGCGCTCGGGATCGAAAAACACATCTTATTTCACAACCGCTTCGTCACAATTGAAAAGTTGTGCGAATTTATCATCTGCGCTGATATATATATCACTCCTTATCTGAACCGGGAGCAGATCACCTCCGGCACTCTGGCCTATGCTCTGGGGGCTGGTAAAGCGGTGATTTCCACGCCGTACCGGTACGCAGAGGAAATGCTGGCCGACGGCAGGGGTGTGCTGGTACCGTTCGCCGATACAGAAGCTATTGCTGCGTCTGTTCTCAAGCTCTTCGACGGTCCCGTAGAAATGAACGCTATGCGAAAGAGGGCGTACAAGTACAGCCGGGACATGATCTGGAGCACTGTAGCCCAGGAGTATCTGAACCTGTTTGCCGAGCTGAAAGAGGAACGGCTGACAAAGTCCCGCTCCTCATTCCTCTCTCCGAACCTGAGTCCAGACGCTATGGATTTGCCGGAGATTAAGCTCAACCATCTTCAGCTGCTTACCGACGACACGGGGATCCTGCAGCATGCACGTTTCATGATCCCCAGCCGGATACACGGATATTCCGCGGATGACAACGCCCGGGCTCTGATCGTCACCATGCTTGCTCAGGACTACATCACCGAGCCCGACCTTTTGGATCAGCTTTCCTGCCGGTACCTGAGTTTTCTTGATTATGCCTATGACCAAAGCAGCGAACGCTTTCGCAATTTCATGTCCTACACCCGAAGATGGGGCCACAAAACCGATAATGAGGACTGCCAGGCCCGAGTTTTATGGAGCCTGGGTGTGACGGTGGTTCACTCGAAGAAAGACAGCGAGATTGGGATGGCGATGGATCTGTTCGAAAGGGCTCTTCCGGCCTTTGAGGAATTTCGGTCTCCCAGAGCAGTCGCTACAGGGCTCTTGGGGATCTTGACCTATCGGCAGAGATTCAGCGGCGATCGAAACGCCAGGCGGTATGGCGAAATACTGCTCGACCGATTGTATACTGTCTGCTGCGAAAACACAACTACGGACTGGCCATGGATAGAAGAGACGGCAACTTATGAGAACAGTCGCATACCCCAGGCGCTCATCGCTGGGGGGATTGATATCGGCAGGCACGATATTCTGGACAAGGGACTGGAGATGCTCGACTGGTTGCTCAATGTCCAGAGAGATCCTTCCGGACATCTTTCCGTGATAGGAAACCGAGGCTGGTACCGCCGAGGTAAAAACAAGGCCCAATTTGATCAGCAACCGGTCGAAGCGGGTTCATTGGTAGAGGCCTGTGTGGAGGCGTTCGTCGCCACTGACGACCTAAGGTGGGCACACGAAGCGAGTTTCTGTTTCGAGTGGTTTCTCGGCCGAAACGACCTGCAGTCTCCCCTGTACGATTACGGGACCGGCGGCTGCCGCGACGGCCTGCAGCCGGGCGGAGTCAATCAAAACCAGGGAGCCGAGTCCACACTGGTCTGGCTCATGGCCCTGCTGGCCATGCACCGCCGCAACCAGCTCCTTGTGGCCGGCGTAAAGAAGAAGCGGGCTTCCCGCGGGTAGGACTCGGGAACGACAGCAGCTATGAGCGGGATCCCGGGAACTGCGGGGAAGTTGTTTTCAAGAGCTGCGGTGGTGGTGGCTCACCCGGACGACGAGACCCTCTGGGCGGGGGGAACGCTCCTGATGAATTCCAGTTGCCACTGGACCGTTGTGACCTTGTGCCGCGGGAGCGATCCAGACAGAGCACCGAAATTTTTCAAACTATTGCGGTACCTGGGAGCAACCGGGGCCATGGGGGATCTGAACGATGAACCTGAGCAGAATCCCCTTATGCCGAACAAGATCCGGGAGACTGTGTTGGATTTACTGGCGGGGGACATTTGTTTCGATGTGCTGTTCACCCACAGCCCCCGCGGGGAGTACACCCGACACCGCCGCCACGAGGAATTGGGGCGGGCGATGTGTGAATTATGGACCGTCGGAGATCTCCGTCTGGGAGAGCTGCGACTTTTCGCCTACGAAGATGAACAAGGCAGCCGTTATCCCACGGCTATTTCAACCGCGCACAGCAGTGTGCATCTGCCTGAAAAGGTATTTGAGGAAAAGCTGCGTATCATTACCGAGCTATACGGGTTTCCACCTGACAGCTGGGAAGCTCGAGCCTGCCCGCGGGTCGAAGCTTTCTGGTGCTTCGATAAACCCGGTGCTTTAACCCGCTGGCTCGAACACGGAGGAACCGAACCATGAAAGTGTTGATGCTCTATGACTATCCACCCCCACCCGGTGGGCTGGCTACGCAGGGGGACATGCTCTATCGCGGTCTGTGCGAAGCGGGGGTGGATGCCCATGCAGTGCACTTCGAATCGGCCCAGGAAAAAGAGTGGTACTACCGCTGGTTCGCACCCGATGTGGTGGTTGGAGTAGGCTACTGGGGCCACGTGCCGCACCTCGTGCTGCATCCGCAGCGGCACGGAATGCAGCCGGTACCGTGGCTGGTAGCAGACGGATTCATCGGGCAGTTCCAAGAAACATTGAACGCCTTGCCCCTGATCCTGGTCACTTCCAACTGGGTCAGAGAGGTCTACAAGCGCGACGGCCTGACCAACGACATCATCGAGGTGCTGCCCGTAGGCTGCGATACCGAGGCTTTTCGCACTCGGGACCCGAGCGATCCGAAAATAGCGGCGGTGCGGGAAGCGCTTGGGGTGAGTCCTGATCAGATCATGATACTTACCGTCGGCGGAGATGCAGCTTCCAAGGGTTCCCGGGAGGTGATGGAAGCCCTGGCCCGGATCGCGAATGAAGCCCCTGACTGGAAGTATGTGTGTAAGGTTTGGCCCCAGCCCCGCACCCTGAAACAGAACCTGCTCGACCTGCAGCTGGCCACCCAACTGGGCATTGAAAAGAACGTGGTCTACACCACCAACGTAGTCTCCCGTAACTTTATGCCCTACCTGATCGCAGCCTGTGATATCTATGCCGCCCCCGCCCACCTGGAGGGCTTCGGGATGCCCCAAGTGGAAGCCGGCGCCTGCGAAAAGCCGGTGATCGGCATTAAAGCCATGGCCATGCTCGACACCCTGGTACACGGTGAAACAGCCTATCTGGCCGCTGTGGCCCAGGAGATCGTCCTGAAGGAGGCAAACACCGGTGAAGGGGAGGAAGGCCAAGCACCTCAGCGGCTCGTTTTCCCGACCCCCCGAACGGTGGACTACCGTCCCAGTGTTCAGGACATCTCCACGTACCTTCTAGAGCTGATGGCCAATCCACAGCTACGAAAAAAAATGGGTCAGGCAGCGCGCGAACGGGTGATCGAACGCTTCGATTACCGGGTGGTGACCAGGCGCTTTATCGACCTGATTACTCAACGTCTGAGAATTTCGTGAGCCGGATCTACGCGTAAACAGCGGAACTTCTGATCGGAGTCGTGTCTGAGATGGAAAGCAAGACTGACAATTTGATCGTGAAGGCAAGGGAGGCGGCGTTGCAGGTTCTGCTGCATAACAGCCGCGGACCTGTTCGCGGCCTGCCCCGTACCGCAGGTTGGGAGTATCCCGAGCCATACACACGGGACCAGATGATCAATACCCTGGGAGTACTTGTCTCTGGAGATCCGAAACTCATCGCCGCACAGCGCAAGGTTTTCGAAACAGTAGCCCGAAACCAGAGTTCCCGCGGACATATCCCCTCTCTGGTGCACGATCCGGAGGACCGGGGTGCAAGCGATACCACACCGCTTTTCCTATTGGCCGTGGCGATTTTTCGCCGGGCCGTCGGCGAGCCGGAATTCCTGGACCAGGCGGTACAGCGGTCCCTGATGTGGATGGACTATCGCAGCCCCGACGACAGGGTCATGATCGGACAGCTTCCCACCAGCGACTGGCGCGATGAGCAGTGGGTGATCGGTTACGGGCTGTTCGTAAATACTGTGGTCTACTGCTATCTCAGGCTGTACGGGTGTAAAGATAAGGCGGCTACGCTGCGGGAGCTCATGACCAAGTTCACAGTGTGGGACGGCGTCCAGCAGCGTCACGTGCATGAAGGCTTGAGGCTGCACTACAAACCTTACTACGCCCTATGGTCCTACAAGGTGTACAACAATGAGCGCTTCGATCTTCTGGGGAACAGCTTGGCCATTCTATCCGGGCTCGCTTCCCCCTCCCGTGCCAGGGATATTATCGCCTGGGTGGAGGAAGAGTGCGAGGAACTGCGGAGAAAAGGGGACCTGGAGGTGGAGCTTCCTCCAAACCTGTTCCCCTACATCCGTCCGGCGGACCCCGATTGGCGGCCTCGCTACGAGCGGTACAATCAGCCGGGGGAATACCACAACGGCGGTATTTGGCCGTTTATCTGCGGTTTCTACATCGCCGCCCTTGTGGCGGCCGGGCGCTTCCGGCTGGCGGAGCAGAAACTGCAGAGCCTGACGCAGCTGGTCCAGCCGGCCAGAAACGCAGAAGTGGCCTTCGGGTTCAATGAATGGCTAAAGGCGCAGGATGGTACTCCTCAAGGCCAGGACTGGCAGAGCTGGTCAGCGGCCATGTATCTGTACGCCGAAACCTGTGTGCGCGAACGACGCACTCCATTTTTCGAAGAGATCCGCCGTCTCTAACTCGATACATCGGAGTAATCCAATTCTCTGTTTGTCTTGCATTACCGGGTCGTGAGCCGGCCATTGAAATCCGTTCAAGTGGGTTTGTGCCACACAATTTATATGTCATGACATTGCAGCCAGTATATCTTCCGGCGGAATTACGTTATATTTGCCTAAAGGGAAGGTGACGGTTGTTCGATTGATAAACAGGTATTGTGTTCTGCATTCCTCGGCTGAGCCTTATCATCCAGGACCCTGGCGAAGATAGGCCAAACGCTAGACCCACATCATTACGCACATGCGGTTATCATGGTGTTCAAGGGATGGCGGTCCAATTCAAACGCAAGAAGTAGTTGTGATGTCTCTTGCGACAGGAGTAATTATGGCGCTGACTGTACACCGAAAATCCGTGAAGTTTATGCCCGATCCCAAAAGAGTCATTACCCGATTTTTCATGCCGGGGTGGGAGGACCGGGCCCAAGCCATCATGCAGAGAATATTATCCCTTCCGGTCGATTCGTGCCGTCAGCTTTTTAATGATGTGCTTCGCAACTTTTCGAAGCGACACAGGAATATTTCAATAATATTCGAAAACAACTTCAAGAACGTCCAGCATCTTCTGGCTCCGGTTGGTGTCGAAGCGGATGCGCTGACCCGTGAGCAGAAACTGCTCATCGGCTCCTACTTTACACAGGAGTATTCCGTCGAAGCCGCTGCCTTCTTCAATCCCTCGATAGTCGAGGATCCGCATCAGGGAAACCTGAACAACGGGCAGCTGCGGGTCATTGTGAGCTTCAGGGCGACCGGAGAGGGGCATATCTCCTCGATCGTATTCAGAAGCGGCACAATAGACGGTAAAAACAACCTTAACTTTGCTCCAACAGGGAACTTCGTGGATGTTCCCGAGGTGGTGAAACGCCACGTATATGAAAAGGCCACCTTCCTGAAAAAGCTCGAAGAGATGCGCATAGTGAAGGACGTGGTGGGCATGGTCATGGACCGTTTGGGTGACAACTTCATATACGGAGAGCTTCTCGCGAGCATCGAGGAGACTAAAAAGAGCATCGAGATAACTCCTTCCAAAGAGAAGGTATTACAGGCTATCAATTGGCTCGCCAGCTCACACTATGAGATCACCTTCTCCCTTGACACCGCCATCTCGGAGCGCGTCATTTTTCCCATATCCTATTCTGAAAGTAACGGGATAGAGGACGCCCGCTTTGTTAAATTCACCGGTCAGGACGGTAGGGTAACCTACTACGCGACCTACACTGCCTACAACGGTTTCACAATACTCCCCAAGTTGATAGAAACAGAGGATTTCTGCCATTTCAAGATCATGCCGCTGCATGGCAACTCTGCGCATAACAAGGGTCTGGCGCTCTTTCCCCGGCAGATCAGGGAAAAATACGCCATGATATCCCGGTGCGACGGCGAGCACATCTTTGTAATGTTTTCCGACAACATCAACCTTTGGCCTGAGGCGGTCAAGATTAAGAAGCCGTTCCAGCCGGAAGAGTTCGTCCAGATGGGCACGGCGGGATCCCCTATTGAAACCGATAGGGGTTGGCTCCTTTTAACCCACGGTGTGGGACCGGTTCGAACCTACACGCTCGGGGCAGTACTGCTCGATCTGGATGACCCAACGCGGGTGGTTGCATACCTGAACATGCCGCTTCTATCACCGACGGAGGAGGAGCGTGAGGGATATGTGCCGAACGTGGTGTACTCCTGCGGCTCGATCGTGCACAATGGCGAACTCATCATTCCCTACGCTATGTCAGACTACTGTTCTTCAATTGCCACCATCGGCCTTGACGACCTTTTGGGTGAGATGACGACGGTTTGATGCAGACGCATGGGAATGCCTGTGGAAAAGGAAATGGAAGCTTGGATTAATAACGGGCGTCCGCAGTTGCTATTGTCGTATTACCGCACGGTAGAGCTGCTCACCGATCCTTTCTTGTGAATAAACCCGTCCAACCACCTCCCTGTTGATCCTTACCGGTGCTTCTCGGCGCTCGGTGGCCGAGGAGGTGCGGTCCGAGAACAAGTACAGTTGCTGCTCTTTGATGCGATTCTCCATCTCTTCTCTGGCACGATAATGGGTCTCGTACAACTCGGCAGCACCGATGAGCTCTTGAGGAAGGTTGGTCACCACGAACCGGGGAAAGGAAGCTGAAATGAATAAGTTCACACTGGATGATATGCGTTACCAGGATTTACACGTTCAACTGTATTGCGGTTATTCTATGAATCCAAAGGCTGTTGTCCGAACAGGCCGCGGTTGTGATGAATGGGGTGTCCACTGATGATCGAGGAGCTCAAGAAGGGGGAGGGTTCCTATCTCCGAACCATCCGACTGCGGGCGTTCGCTGAAGCGCCCGCAGCGTTCGCCACGACAGTGAAAGAGGCTCAGGGCTGGGGTATGGAGAGCTGGGAGTCCCAGATCAAGAAGGCCCAGACCTTCATCTGGAGGGAAGGGGAGGTCAATCTCGGGATGGCCCGGGTTGCGGCTCACGAGAGTGATCCTTATGTATTAGCAGATCTTGATCCTGTATATTCAGTGTGAGCGAATACAAGTATACTATCGCCGAGAGATTCTTCCAGGAGGATATAGGATGGCAAATACTTATACGGCGATAACCAAGCAGGATGGTGACTGGTGGATCGGTTGGATTGAGGAAGTACCGGGAATCAATTGTCAGGAAAAAAGCCGGGAAGAATTAATTAAAAGTCTCAGGATCACCCTTAGAGAGGCACTCGAATTCAATCGCGAGGAGGCAAAGAAAGCGGCCGCTCCGGATTATTCAGAAGAACCGCTCACGGTATGAAGCGGGAGGAGCTTCTCAAGCATCTTCGGAATAACGGCTGTGTTTTTGTTCGCGAAGGCGGCAGCCATTCATGGTGGGTCAATCCCCCTCATAATAAACGCTCGTCGGTCCCGAGGCACAGAGAGATCAGAGACCAGTTGGCACGAAAGATCTGCAAAGATCTAGGAATACCCTTCTTGAGATAGCTTGCATTTGAACACTACTAATTCTTTACAGGAAAAGGAAATGGAGGTGGCGGGAGTCGAACCCGCGTCCTGAAGCGCGTCCCAAGAATCTCTACAGGTTTAGCCGCTGTTTGTTACGGTGAGGCGGGCACAACGGCTCAAGCCAGCGTTCACCGTTTGCCGCATTTGCTGTCCCCGCCTGTATGCGGCCCTCCAGGCAGGTAAGTCCCGGTTTGTGACAGGCAGATCCGGAGCTCGGAACAGCGCCCCGGGTACCCGTGACTGCTAATTATGCAGCCAGTGCCAAATTATCTTCGGCAGTTAATGTTTGTGCCACTTTTAGGAGATTGGCGCTCCACCTGCAACCCTTGGTCCAACAAAACCTCAGTCGAATCCGGTGCACCCCCTCGATCGATCACAAAAAAATCAATAATCCTTGTATCGAAGAGCCCGTTCGGCATCCCGTTTAAGATCCCGGTGCTTGATATCCTGGCGCTTATCAACCACCCGTTTGCCCCGACAGATGCCGAGCTCCAGCTTTACGATACCCTTTCTAAGATAAAACGAGAGGGGGATCAGGGTCAAGCCGCGTTCGTTGACCTTTCTGGACAGACGTTTGATCTCCTGCCTGTGAACCAGTAGCTTGCGAGTGCGGTCCGGTTCGTGATTGTAGATGTTGCCGAACTTATACGGGGTGACATGAAGCCCTACCAGCCACAGCTCGCCGTTGTCGATCTTTGCGTAGGCGTCGCTGAAGGAGAAGCTCCGTTCCTTCATGGATTTCACCTCGGTCCCGCGCAGCTCGACCCCGCACTCCAGGGTGTCCTGAACGGAGTAGTTGTACCGGGCTTTTCTGTTTACGGCGAGGTTTTTTTTTCCGCTTTTTCCGGATTGAGGGGAGTCGCTCAAGGAACGTACCTCGACAGGATAACCCGAAAACCGAGGTAGGGGGTGCACCAGTCGGGGGGTTGAGAGCCTCTTGTGGATACTTTGATCAGCTCCTGCTCGTTTGCCCACGACCCTCCCCTTATCACCTTCTCCGCACCCAGGGGAAGCTCCTGGCTCGAGTCGAAGTTGTTGTTTTCAGGGTTCAAGGAGCTGAACAGGTATTTAACGGGAGAGTACCAATCCAGGCACCACTCCCAAACATTGCCCGTCATGTCCTGTAAACCATAGCCGTTCCGTGCGGAGCCGCCGACCGGGGAAGGGCCGTCGATGCCCGGAGAAAAGAACCGATCCTCCGCCGATGGCCGGCCCGTCGGGTAATCCGCTCCGACCAGACCGCCCCTGGACGCCCACTCCCACTCCGATTCGAAAGGAAGCCGAGCCGAGTAGCCGGCATACGCCGGCGGCAGCTTGGAGGTCAGCCATTGACAAAAAGCCCGGGCAGCGTGAAAAGAAACGAAAGTAACGGGTAA
>Ga0307442_1000180_pt1 | contig 28152 bp, 22 predicted proteins | sample SalMarWE160430MG_FD_202143 | JGI IMG/M metagenome (GOLD analysis project Ga0307442, IMG submission 202143) | Salt marsh sediment microbial communities from the Plum Island Ecosystem LTER, Massachusetts, United States - WE1604-30 | ecosystem: Environmental > Aquatic > Marine > Intertidal zone >...
ACAGTGTTTTTACATTTTATTTTTCAGAATTACTTCAGTTTGATAGCACTGACTTAGTTTTTTATTTTTTTGTGCTTACTAACGTAAAACTATATTTGTTTAATATTTCCTCAAGAGAGGCATTAGAAACAATTTTATTGCCAAAATTACCGCCTAATCATGGCGAAGTATTAAAGAAACTTGTGGGGATTTTTTGTCCCTATAAGAAACTTGCTAAAAAACTCATATTGGGCGTGGAACCCTTAGAAAATGAAAGATGGAAAATTATTAATTATATTAATGAAAGAGATAATTGGGGTGGAATGGCGTATGAACTAACTCATTTACTGTTTGATTTTCTCTCAAAAACCGCTTTAGAAGAACACCCGCCAATAATAGATTCGATTTTTATTAAAGAATTCAAGGAGAATGCTAAATTTCAGAAAGAAGTCTTAGATAACATTATTGAACGTAAATATAAAAGTAAAAAGAAAGTGGAAAAAAAAAAAGCGAGCAAGGATCCATCCCCACAAACAATAGAAAAGTATCCCGGCGAACTTGATCTAGAGATAGGATTAGGAACATATAATAAAAATGAGATTTTCGATGCAATCTATAGGTTTAGGTTAAAGGAAATTGAAATAAATATGCCAGAAGCAAAGAAATCAGAAAAAAATATAATTATATGGCTTAATCGGGAAATTATGTCTGACAGTGATAATATTATGAATTTTGATCCCTCATATCTGTTCTTTTTACCCAATTCTGATGATTTATTACTTTACAAAAAATCTGTCCCTCTCACAAATGAACAGCAAGGAAGCATTCATGAACCTGGCTTTCCAGATTTGGCAATTTTTTGCGATGATTCTGGAAGCATGACATGGATACCTGCGACAGGAACAGGGAAATACGACGCTTTAATTATTACGATACTATCTTTATTTAAATGGCTCGAGAATAAATCTTTTGCTCCTGTTATTAAATATAACTTTACATTTTTCTCTACTACAACCCGATCTTCTGGATGGGTTGACTACTATCATCTAAATGATATAAAATCCCTACTTTATTACCATGAAGGTGGTGGTACAAATTTAAATTTACAGAAATTTGAGGAAATTATGAAAATACCAAAACGAAAGGCAACCATCATTATAACCGATGGAGAAATCTTTAATTCTCAAGAACTCTTGAAAATAATCAAGAAGCTCAAAACAGACTTAATATTCTTATTCATTCAAATTGGACAGCTTTCTAAGATTGGACGAAACCTAAAAAATAATGGATTTAATGTAGTACAGATCAAAGATATAAAAAAATTATCTCAAATTGTTCTAACTTTTATTACTGACACATATAGACAGTTTACTTAAAAAAAAAAGGGAATAAAAATGGATCAGATAGAAATTCAAGAAAGAATAGAAAATATTACCGAGAATTTGAGTTCCCCAGATGTTAGATTTCAATCAGCGGCTTTAAACTCTTTTATTGAACTAATATCAAAAGAGCCCCTAACATCAAAACAAAAGAATGTGGTTGTTCCTTATGTTGAAAAAATACTGCAAGAAGCAGATTCATCTTTACGAGAAGAAGGATTTAATGTAGTTTATTCTATTGGGATCAGGGAATTTGATTTGATATCACACATATTTACTATTTTATTTAAAGAATTAGAAATAAAAAATCGATTCAGAACAGAAATTGTCATGAATCTTATCCTTGAGCATAAAAATTCAAGTAACCCGATAATTCAAGACTCTATTCGCGATTTAATTAAAAATACACCGAAATGGTTTGATGAATCCTACCTTATTCCAATTATCAAGAATTTTTGGGAAGCTTCGACTCATCAGAGTTACCAATTTTTAGCTAAATATTTAACGGATATAAAAAAATCGATTCCAAATTATCCCGAACAATTTCAGGAAGTTAAAGTTTTAATTCTCCAAAAGATTAACGATTACGATAAATATCTGAAACAGATACAAAACGAAAAGGCAGAACAAAAAAGATTGCGAGAAGAGTTAAGAAAAAGAGAAGAAAACGTCAAAAAATTGAAGGAACAAGAAAATATTGAGATGAAACATAAATTCGAGGAATATGTAAAGTCAATTTCAGATAAAAAATCAGAGATTATAGAGCCTGATTCTCTTCCTGAAAACAATATCCTTGAAAAAAATATATTCAGTGAAGAAGATGCTAAAAATCAGATTCCTGTGGAGACATCAGATAGCACTAAAAATCACAGAGAATCTACTCCATTTACTACATTCACTGGTCTCGGATTAAAGAGAAAAACGAAAGATAGAAACGGAAGAAATGATGAGGAAAGCTGATTTTAATCTTTACTTAATAAATCGCTCATACTACCATTTATCTCCAAAAAACTAGTTATTTGATAAGAAAGAGAAATCTATCGAAATTATTATTTTGGTAAAATCATAGAGAAGAATATTGTAGAAAAATTGATAAAATATTTTGTAAAAATCGAATGATATTGAAAAATATAATTATTATTTGTCCCTAAAAGGCGGATCTGTTTTTAATCCTACAAAAAACAACCGAGTAATAAGAAATGAAAGAAGAAAAAATTGTTTATAGTGAATATAAAGAGAAAATCAAAACTTTAGTTGAAGCATTTAAATTCGTAATTGGGAAAGATTTATTAATGGTCTTAGTGGTAAATAGAGAGGGATTAATAATAGAGTCTTTAAAAGAAGCAGAAGGGATAAATCCCATCAAAATATTTGACAATATTATCACAAAAATCATGGAAAGATTTCCTATAGGCTCTTTTGGGCTTGGAATTTACGATGAAGATCAATATACAATAATAATTTTTGAATGTGGATCAAAGGCTTTTTTTATATCAGTATTCGCCACAATGGTTCGCATTGATCTTGCGCTTATATATGGTTACTTAGCAACAGAAAAAATTACCCGAATCCTTGAAGGAAAGTACGTAAATCTTGTAATTCCTAAAATATTCTCTAATAATATAATACATCAAGATAATAAAAGAAAAACAGGTGTTATTCAGAAAATTAATTTGAAGCGCGATGAATATGCCTATAAACTCGTTCTTGGGGGAGATGAAGGAGTTGGAAAGAAAAGTTTATTACAGGAAAATACACCTAATTTTAATAAAGAATATAAATCGATTATAGGGACCGTTATAAATAAAATAGAAATTGAATTTAAAGCCTTAGAGAACAGGGTTCGATTCGTTACTTGGAGCTTAGCGGCTCAGCCACAATTTAAGAAAGTTAGACAATCCTATTTATCAAACGCAGAAGCAGGGATCTTGGTATATGATGTTAGTAATCGTGATTCTTTTGAAAATATTGAACATTGGTATAAAGAAAAAATAATAGCTTCTCCAAATATACAAATAATTTTAATTGGGAACAAAACTGATTTGGAAAGGAAAGTTACTCCTGTAGAAGGTGAAACACTGGCCAAGAAATTGGGCTTTGTTTCAAATTTAGAAACTTCACGCGAGAGTAGGGAGAATTGGCATGAAGGATTAAAGATACTTGCATTACAACTAATTATTAAAGATATTGTGGCAATAGATATTAAAGATTTAGAACCTCAACCGAAGAGTGAAATTTTGGGATTAGAAAAAGAACAATTAAAGTTAAAGGAACTAAATGCTAGATTAGAGAAAGTTCAATCAATCCTTACTAGAATCAATTTATTGTCGGGATATGATTTGCTTTTTGATATAGAACAACATCCTGATAACTATGAAGAAAATTTCGGATCTTTATTTCTAAATTTCGAATCGGAATTGAAATCAATTGGAAATAAAAACATTGGTGATTATTGTCGTGAAAAAGAAGCAAAATATGGATCTGCTCATGAAAGCATTGTTTCCCGCCTAAATTTACAAAGAAATTTGGTTATTAAAGAAATTGGATATAGCGAATATAAGATAAATCGATTTAGACAAATGAATCAATTGTGATATTTGTATTTAAATAGAAAATTTAGGATCCTTCCAAATCTCTAGCATCTTTTGCTGAAAATTCAGACCATCCTTTCTTTAGATCGGTTTTTTTTGTGTTTAACATTTCACTGTCTAGCCAAGTATCGAAGATCTCAAAAGCTTGTTGTTCATCCTTAGCGATTTTAGCTTTACGGTTAAATGGTTCTTTACGGTTTTTACTATAATCAAGGAAATAGATAACATAATTAGGATATTGACCGGACTCGGCTTTATTTGTTTTCCAGATAATAAATTTTCGTACCATTTTGTTATCTTTTTCGAATACCTTACGTGCTAAAATAATTGATTTTTCTAACTGTAGTTGAGAGATGTCTTCTGCCTTAGGAACATCAACAAGGTCAGTAATTTGATTGATACGTACATCAATAATATTTTTTGCATCTTTATCTTCCCGAAGTGGATGATCCTTAACAAACCGAGGTGATATTAAAGTAGCAAACTGTACAGGTTGAAGAGTTTCCCATTTCTCTTCCTTTTCATTATAATGTAAGGTATTTTGGTAAATGGGATTTCCTATTCTTTCAGTTATGATATCAAGATAATCTATTTGTCCCACAATTCCTGGTTTGACCATGTGAAAAACTCTTCCATCATGTTTATTTGGTATGGAGAACCCTTTGGTGGGGACTATTTCAAATTTCTTCCAGAGATCATAACGCGCTTCATCAGTTAGACCCCCTCCAACGGCTGAAAGTATCTGATAGTCTCCATTGGAATTCCTTAATGCTATTAATGTTGTTGCTAACTGTTCTTTATTAAGTCTTGAACCATATAATCCTTCAGAAATTCCGATAATTGCAGCATCTATCGTATGAACGGGTTTAATTTTAAATCCTATATCTTCAGTGCGTACAACAATACCTTCCATATTATGAGCAATTACATTTTCCTTGTAAAACTGTTCTATGGCTCTAGAATTTTTAACAATCATCGAATCGACCATGCTTGCTCTACCTTTTCTTGGAAAAATCTCACATAATTTATCGAAACGTTTTTTAAAGGGTTTATTCGTCCACTCTTTGTCATTAATCTGTAAAATATCAAACGCTTTAAAACCAATTCTTTCCAAGTCGTCTTGATTTTCTGGATTTCTAGAGTAGTGGATGAAATCCATGATCCTTGATCGTGCTTCAAAATCTACTGGATCATGAGGCGAAGCATATAATTCACCTCCTATCAATGCTGATTTAATCCCTTTATCTTTCAAAATCTGATCTAATTCTCCAATAACGGGTAATCCCATGTAAATGCGATGCGTTGGAGAGTTACAAAAAAAGGAGTCCTCCACTCCATCAAAATAGTATGCTGCATATTCACCATCTACTTTAGTACTCACGTATAGCACATCACCTCTAATCTTAGGAATTTGTTCGTATCTGCGAGGTATTAATCTTTGTGCAATATTTTTTTTGTAATTATCAATTAGAGGAGCAAGTTTTGGAATTGGTAAGCTATCTGGTTTTCCTCTTATGTATGCGTTTAGTTTGTTCTCTATTTTTTCTTCTTTAATTCTCATCATCGCTACCTGATTGTATTTCTGGAATTTTAAGTTCTTGATCGGAGAGGTGTAAAATTAAACAATAACTATTACCCTTTGTTTTTCCTTCAATATATGCCCTAGGAAATTTTCTTCCATTATCATATAAAACTAGTGGTTGAAGTTTTTTTGTTTCTGGATGAAAAGCATCTAAGCGAGCAAATTTTCCGCTTTCAGATAATTTCTTCGCAATATCATAAAGAAACTTAAAAGTTAATCCATTAGTATGAGTGATAAAATAACTTTTGCGAAAGAAATATTTCATGAGACACTCTTTTGGGTCAATTAACTCATTAGTTATTCTTACTGGAACAGATTGATTAACATTACCAAGAGTTAGCTGGTGAGGACGTTCTTTTAATGTTCCATCAGGTCTTAATAAAACTTCATACTTCATGTAATTATATACAGGCGTAAAATTATCGTTCACTACTATTCGAGTCGTAAGGTTAATATATTTTCCCGCAAGTTCCACGTCTATATCATCATCCGATTCTTTTAGTTTTTGAATAATATTTTCTTCTTCAGATAACGTTTCATTTCGATTGTTGACATCAAAAACTAAATATCTTTGACGAATTACTTCATCTCCACTTGGAGTTCGACGAATTCTTTTTTTATGTCTATGTGTAGGAATAAGAACCAAAAGGGCATCAATATTTTCGTACGCTAAATGTATTTTCATTATATAATTCACCAAATATCAAAATCAGATTGTTCAAGAACCTCCTCTTCCTCTTCTTCCACTTCTTCATATATTATTTGAGAAACTTCCAACATGGTTGGTGGTACATATTCTCCAACAACTACAATAATATAATCATCTTTAGGTATGAGAATTGCTTCTTTAGGTTTAATTGTGTCATGATAAGCATATTTAAATCTGAACAATTGACCTTTTTCTAGCAAGATCTTGCACTCTAAAAGAAGTAAAGTCAATTCTTCTACATTTTCCGAGTTTAAAACATAAGTACTTTCCACATCATAACCAGAATACTCTTCAATCGTGATAGTTTTTCCCAAATTAATCGTAGATTTATACATTGAAGATGTTTTAGGAATTTCCTTACCTTCTTCGTCTACTTCAATAATTTTTGCGACTTGATTACCATCTTTATCTAAATAAGATGAACCAATTCCACGTGAAAAAAGAATATGAGTACCATCTGTTGTTAGATAAGCATGTTGTAATACAGAACCTTCTTCTGTACGCATTTCAGTTATAATTCTACCATAGGTACTATCTCGAGAAAATGGTTTCAAATCTGCTTTAAATTCAAAATCTTCAAGTTTTAAGGATAAATTTCTTACCATTCTAAGCACTAAATAAATAAGTAATAGTCTATGTATTTTAATTATTGCACTGATTTCAATAAATTATTTGCTAAAATATTGGACAGTTGTTATCTCGCTATCATCTTTTGTGAATTTTATCATGTTTTCAGCATTTTCTTCGAAAGTGTCATCGTGAGAAATTACAAATATTTGCCTAAACCCTTTAATTTTTTGGATACATTTAGCTAAACTTATTCTTCTCTCTTTATCTAAGTTAATCGTAGGTTCGTCAAAGAAAGCAAAATCTACATTCGTTAAAATTTTAAGAATTGCTAGGCGAACTGATAATGCCGCAGCCATCTGTTCACCGCCAGATAATTGATGGAAATTCTTTTCGTTATTAGAAGTTAAAATTTTTACGTTGTAATCTTTTTCCCATATTAATTGAGTGGTTTCAACGTCCATTAAATCGCGATAAATTTCAGAGGCTAACCCGTTGATTTTTTTTAATAAAACCTCCGTAATTTTAGGACCTATTTCGTTGTACCAAATTCTCATGGTTTCAGAAAACTGTTTCATATCGTTTAAATTCTTAATATCTTCTTCCATATCGTTTAATTCTCTTTCTTTATCTTCTAAGGTTTTGAATTTTGTGTCAATTTCACTAATTCTCTTCCCATGTGTTTTAATTGTACCCTCTATTACTTTAATTGAGTTGTTTAATTCGTTTTTTCTCTTTTCACTATTTAGAAATTTCTCGTTATCAAATTGATCCTCTAATTTCTTTCTATTAAACATTTCATTTTCTAACTTTTTTTCAATCTGCAATAGTTCTTCTATTTTTTGATTCATTTTTTTAGTCAATGAAGGAAGTTTCTCCGCTATTTTTATAGACTCTTGATATTTCGAATGGTTTTTCCGAGTTTTATTTATTTCTTCTTGAATTAATATTATCTTATTAGGTATATCTTCTAGGCTCTTTATTTTATCATTAATAGGCCGCAACTTTTTCACGATTAGTTGTAATTCTTGTTGTGTCTCCTTTAATTTAATGTAAAGCATAGGTAAATTCACTTCAATATTATGTTTAAGAATGATGTAATTCGACACCTTATTTTCTAATGCTAATTTTTTGGATTTTAATTCGGTTAATTTATTCTCTTCTGTTTGTTTACCTCTGACAATAACCTGTAATTCTTGAATTTCTTTTCCTATTTGCATTCTCTGTTTTTTTAGCGTTTTAATTTCAACATCAAACTTCCTTAAACTTTCTAATTCGATTTGAAGTTTTTTTAAATTTTCAATTTCTTCGCTAATGTTTTTTTTTTCGATTAAAATCGGTTTCAAGAGTTTCTGATTTTCAGCAATTAAGTCATGAAAATGCTGTTCCAATGGAGCTTCTTCAAAATTATTACATTTAATTTTAAAGATAGGACAATTTCCTCCTTTAGAATCTGTTTTACTCTTGTCAAATTGCGTGATTTCAGTTTCAAATTTAACCTTCTGACTTTCAATTTCTTGAAGTTTATCCCGTAAACTTTCAAGCATATCAACTTCTTTTTCTAAGTTGGGTATTTCTTCTAGTTTTTCTCCTTTTTCATCGATTCCTATACTGAGTTTTGTATAGCTATCTTTTTTTCTATCTAATTGCTCTTCTTGAGATGATATATTCGCTAATTTTTTCTGCAAATTTTCTATTTCTACTTGAAACTCTTGCGATTTTTGAAAATCCTTAATAAGTATCTTGAAATCTTTTTGTGAATCTTCAATATTTTTAATTTGCTGGGAAATGTGTGTATTTTGGCTCTTAATTTTCGTTAATTGATGTTCTAACTCATTTTTTTCGTCTTTAGTTTCTTGTAAACTCTGGTTAATTTTTTGAAGGCTGGCTTCTTTTGTAATCAAGCTTTCATGCTTGAGATAATCATCATTAGTATTGGTACAAATCTCCCGAGCTGTCTCTGTTTCTTTAATATCTTCAATGACTTGATTACGTGCTTGAATCACGCTTTCTTGTTTTAATTCTAGTTTTTCGTAAACCGTAATTAATTTTTCAATCTTTTCTTTTGCATTCTTTTGATCGTTAAAATATTCGGTAATTAATCTTAAATCTTTTTGTAATTGGTTTTCCTCTTTCTTTAACCCATCTATTTTTTTTTCAATTTCTTCCTTTTCGTTTCTTAAATCGTCTGATTGTGAAAGAATACCTTTTAGTTCGCTCGCTTTAAGTTCGTGAGCATGGATATCTTCAGAAATTAATTTTATAACATCTAAAAAGTTTTTCCATACCTTTCTGTAAATATCAACTTGTAAAATAGGATCAAAAAAAGTTTTTCGATGCTGCGGAGTCTGTAAAAACGGTGCTGTAAAAGTTCCTTGTGGAACTCCAATTGATGTTTTAAACACATGAGCTAAATCGAATCCGTCTTTTAATGAAATTTGTTTCTTTAACCACTCCTGTAAACTAGTTTTATTATTTACACCAGAGATTGTAACCCCTGTGAAAGCATCTAAAACTTCTATATCGTTACTTTGTTTACCTAAAGTTCTTTTTATGACAAATTGATCGTCATTTAATCCCACAATCCATACAGCTATTGTTCCAAATTTAGGTTGAAAGTAATAATCGTTACGCAGGTAATCGTTTTGGGACCCAGGCAAAAAATCAAAAAGATTATATCCAATCATATTTAAAATTGTAGATTTTCCAGAACCATTTTGGCCAATTAAAATGTTAAGTCCTTCTTGAAACTCTATAAGTGTTTTCTTATGAGTTGTTATGTTTTCTAATTCAATTTTAGTAATTATCATTTTTATTTATCATCCTCTTCTTTTCCATCGTCGATATAATCGTCTAGTTCTACGTCAAATAGATCAAATTCAAGTTCTGTATCTTTTTTTTCTGTTTTTAAGGATTCATATTCTTTTTGCTTTTCTTTAATTTTCCGTTGTAGTTCTTCCTTTTTTGCTGAGATTTCTTTCTTCTCTTCTGTTTCCTCTTCATCGTTTTCCATGACAAGGCTCTCAATTTTGCTTGGTCTTTTAAATCCATGAAGATTTGCAACGCACCATTCGGTTATTTGATCTTTTAATTCTGAATTATTGGGTCTTATTTGAGTAAGTTGCGCTTTCGTATCGGCCATTAATGCTAAAACTTCGTCATTAATAAGATTAAATTGACTATTTTCTTCAATAATTGAGAGAATCACTTCTTTTTCTATCTCATCTATAGTCATTTCATCTAGTCCAACTTGGGATTGATCAATTTTAGAGAAAAGCTCTTTGGTAAATATTCTTACGTCTAAAAGTGCGAATTTTTTCTTAATCGCGTTTCGAAGTTTGTTAAGATCAATTTCTAATCGCGAATAAACTATTTCGCCTTTAATGCTAAAAAAAACGATTGGACAATTTAAATCGTTTTTATCGATAATGGATTTTGAGTCGTGTAAAGGCACACCCCATTTTTGAAGGTGATCTAATATTAAATCAATTGATTTATCAAATTTATCTGTTTTTTCAATATCTATTGAGGATATGGAAACAAATTTTCTATTAGGTATAGATGTTGGGTCAATATTTCCGTTATCGCATTCAATTGATGTAATTTGTTGTTGATAATATTCCTTACCTGAAATTTCGGCGATAAATGCTCCTCGTGTAAACGAAAGCTCGGATAAATCGTTTGTTTCTAAACTTCCTGGGTTGAATATCCATGGATTCTCAGAAGGTAGGGTATATTGCTTATGATAATGACCTAACGCTAAATAATCGACATTTTCGTGCAGTTTCATAAGAGATGGTGATAATTTAACGCCGGTTTTTATTTTATCTTGACCTTCTATCCCAAAATGCATCATCAGTAAATTGAATTTAGATTCGATTTTAGGAATAGCATTTTTAATTGCCGGAAATAATTGGGAGGTAAAGCTTCCAAAAAAAGGCAATCCATATATACGCATATCATTTATTTCAATCATTCCGCCTCGATGAGTTTTATCAGAATACTCATCAAATCTAAATGTTTTAGATTCTTTATCGTACTCCCCTGCTAATAAAACAATCAAATCTAGCTCGGCTAAAAAGCTCATCCAAGAATGTACTGAGTAAATTGGATTATCGTGATTACCCTCAATGCATATTAAAGGAATATTTCGGTTTAATTTCTCGAAACATTTGTCTTTAAAATTTTGAATAATGTGAAACAGTTCGCTTAATACAGATGGGCCTATATTTTTATGATCAAAGATATCTCCTGCAATTAACAAAAAATCTACTTCCTCGTTAAAAGCAAGGGTTAATATCCATTTGAACGCGCGAAAATAATCATTATACCTCTCGTAGAGGTTATATTGTCTTTTACCAAGATGAAGATCAGCGATGTGAACAAACTTTACAAGTTTCATGTCTTTCCCTATTATTATCTTTAATTTTTAATAATTCTGTATCTAAATATTAATTTTTCATATTCATGTTTTTCATTTAGCACTTTAAGAGGTTGTTCTAAATTACAAAAATTCATTGCAAATTTTCTGATATGAGCTGATTGTTCAATAATTTTTCGATCCATTGGAATAAATTCGAGGTATTGTTTACTGGCAATTAGAATAATTTTAGCTTTTGCCCTAGAGGTGAGAACATTAAACCGGTTTAGATTATATATAAATTCGCTTTCTGCATTTAGTTGATCTTTATCAGACAATCCTATTGATGAAATAATTAGGTCTCTATCAGATCCTTGGAATTTTTCAACACTGTATACCGTATTACTGATTAATTTCATTAGGAGCGAATTTTTAAGGTGTGAGATTCGACCCTCTGGTTTTGTCATTTTATCAAAGATTTGGCGTATTATTAAACGACCTTGGGCATTGTGTGGTGCGACAACACCCAATTTTTCCAACCAAAATTCTGTTTCTTTTTTTTCATCTTTAATATTACACATGTTATAATAATTAATAACAAGTTGAACAACTAATTTCGCTTCTAAACTACTCACACCTATTTCATAATTTCTATCGTGGATAATTACCCCTATAACTTTTTTTGGATCTAAGACATCTTGTGCCCATTTTACATTAATTTTATTAATATCTCCTTCCAATGTAATTGACGCATTACTTGGAGCCGCGCTTAATTTTTCGTAAATACCTAAAATAGACGTAAAATTCATAATTTCCTCGTTAGATCGATAATTTACTTTTAACTGCACGTTAGGAATGGAATGTCTTCTAACATAATAGCTAAATAAACTATCTAAAATTAGTTCTAATTTCTTTGGAGGTTTTACTGGTTGAACTGGAGGTAATTGATTGTAATCTCCAACAATAACAACCTTGGTAAGCGGCTCATAATTAAAGTTTTTATCAAGACTTAAATCCTTGATAAGATTAATATCTAAAATCGGCGTGTCTGGCATGCCTGCATCGTTAGGCATCTTTACTCTAAAATTATGTTTGTGAACAAACTGTAAACTTGACATAAAGTTGTCAATTGGTAATTGACTTGCCTCATCCACTACTATTAAGTCAAACGCAAATTTGTAATTAACTCTATCAGGTAGATAGAACAATTGATGAGCGTTTGCAAATAGAATAAAACTCTCTTCAAGTGATTCTTCTAACATATTAGATGCCGTAACTGATCTGTTTTGACCATCAAGTTTCCAAGTATCTCCGCTCCTAACTAAATCGGCAACATCTCGACACCCAACTTTATTTTCTATGGGTTTTTGATATTGGGACCTTAAAAAGACCATCTGGAGCTTTGCGGATTTAACTAATTTATTCGAACTATCTTTACTATTTCTAATTTTATCTATTATTACCCGAAGAGCGGCGTAAGAAAAGCAAGTAACTAAAATTTTTACCGATTTCTGACCTAGTTTTTTGCAACGCTCGTAATATTCGTCTATAAAAGCGGCGATTGTCTGTGACTTTCCTGTTCCAGGCGGACCTTGAATTCCAGATATAACATTATTTAAAGCAAGTATAATTGCTGCTTTCTGAGAAAAATCAGGAGTTGGACTGATTGGAGTGATTAAGTCTTCTGTTTTTTCGAACTTATTTTCATTAGCTAAATTCATAAGTAATTTTGGAGAAAATAGATATAATGCGGGGGCAGAAAAATCCCAAGAATGTGGCCAGAACAATTTTGGGGCTGAACGGATCCCCCACAGAAAAGCAAGCCGTGCACCTAACCATGAAGTCCCTAACTGATGCCTTTGTAATAACCCATTCTGACCAAAAAGCTTTTTTGACCAGCTATCAATTGTTGTGTGATATAAATACCATGTAAAGAATTTTTCTTTACCTTGATATTTTTTATAGAAATTACTGCTTGTCTCCTCAGTAGTTACTATATATCCCTTTATTTTAGAATGCCATACCATTTTTGCTATCGTTACTTTATAACTTTCCACTATTCTACTTAAGGGCATATCACGGATTTTATTAGGAATTAAATAAACTCTCTGTCCTACTCTCAATTTCATATTACTTGAAAGCGCAATTAAGTTAAAAGTACAATATACATTTTTTCCATTCCCATTATCAATTTGTAAATTATCAACTTGAGCAGCAGCTAATTTACCAATACTAAATTCTGGATATGTTGTTCTAAGATATTCAGTTTCCAATTCATCAAAAGCTCCTGTAAACTTTGAGAAAAGATACCACACGTGAGATATTGAATGTAATTCTGAATTGAGAAAAACGCTTTTATAAACTGATTTATTAATAACTCTCGAATGTTTTGAGATTATATGGCTGAATTCTACTTGAAATTTCATTCTAAGAGTATTTATCGTGCGAACTTTAAACATCATTTGGCGTTGTATATTTTTTTCGAGCTCTTGCTTTTTTAGATTATCTTTCTCTACAAGAAATTCATACCAATTATTAAAATCCATATAATTGAAATGAGAAATCCAATATCTCAAATTTACATGTGTTCCAAAGCTCTTTTTGGCTATCTCGTGCCATGTATATGTAATAATAGTTGGAAAACCAAAAATCGTTTCGGCAAAATCTTGTATGTTAAACATCTTTTTATGTTGGTAAGGATGTGATACTTCAGATTCAGAAGGTGAAAAAAGAGATATGATGGATTCAAAAGCAGAGGCTGCTTTTCGATCCTTGATGATAAAATTTAGGTTTCTTTCAAGCATTTCTTGAAAATTATTCAATTGTCTTCGAGACCAGTAAAAGAGACTAGTGATTGGGCCGTAATACCTCCCAGATTTTTCCGCGTCTGTTACCAAATAATTTTCAATTATGGTGCATAGCTTTAAAAGATAATTTAGTTTAATTATAACTTTCCTAGTGAATTGTGCTTCAGTTTGGTCATCGCTACCTTCGTTCACCATCGCAAATTGATATATCACTGTTGTTCGTTGCCTTATTGAATCGTCCTTATTTTTTTCACCTTTCAAAAAAATAAGAACCATTTTAAGTCTTTCTAAAAGATATAAAAAACTTTCGACAATATCTAAAGGAATTTCTCGAGTTAAATTCTCGTTTAATTCCTTCTGGATTTCCTTTGGGGGTTTAGATTCCTCATAACCTTCTTTCCAAATCCTCCACCAATTTTCGTAAACTAAACTATAAGGAGCTTTAGATGATACCGATATATATAAATACAATCCCGCTGCAAATACTCTTTGATTGGCAGGATCGCTTTCCACTGAGAAATTTATAGCAATTGTTGAATATTTAGGAATAGAATATGCGTGTATTTGTCCTGCACGCGGCTTAATTATTTTATTCTCAGAGATAGACTGTGCTTTTAATTGTAAGAGAGGTAATTCAGGGTAAAGAGATTCGGGAGTATCGCCTACTTTAACATTCTTCAAGTTATTAACCATGTCACCAATTGTTTTGAAACCACGATCAAGCAATTGTTGAGCAATAGACATGGAAGTATATGGAATAAGCTTTAAAGACCACTCATTAGGAGGTTTTTTTCCATCCATTCCTAAAGATTTTTTACAATCTTCAATATAATAACAATATCCACAATTTGCTCGAATATTTACTGGAATTGAATCAATAGAACAAGGACATTTCTTCCAAAGCTGCTTTATTTTATTTACGAGGGTTTTAAAAATCTGATTTGATTCGTCCCATTTGAGGAATATCACTGAATCAAAAAATTTGTCAAAGCTAATAATTTCATTAAGATCATCCTCATTATATCTTGGAAAAATCCCGTTTCTATTCATTCGAACAAAAAATTTATTATTCAGGCCGTGTTCTTTTAGAAAATACGAAAGAGTTTGCATGTAATACAAAATCTCAGTAAATTGCTTTTTTCCTACGTTAATATCACGAATATTTTTAATGTCTATTACTGAGATGGCATACCGCGACTTAAGTTCTTCTTTTGGAACTTCTCGTATCTTATTATTGGGTAATAATTCGCTTACTTTACCAGATGTATCATTTAATTTTTCAATAATTAAAATATCTGGTCGTTGTTTTGAATATTCAACTGGTATTGGCTCTCTTCCGTTAGAAATATTAAATATATCTTTGAAAAAAGAACGAGGGTTTTCGTACTCATATTCTAATAATAAAAGTTGGTTAGATTGTTGTTCAAGAGCTTTATAAAACTCAATAAGTGCATTTGGTGATAAATCTGAGTTTGCAACTTCATTTTCTACCCCTTTTTTGTATTTCACTTGTTTCATTGAAATTAAACTAGCGTAGACCAATTGTTCATAGTCGTGACCCATTAGCTCTAGATAATTTGAACCATAGCGGCGTATTATTGGTTTCTCAATAGGTCGATTAGGATATATCCATAAATCTGGCTTTAGTTGGGCTAAATCCAAAAATAGCTGCCTTTCACATTCTGTTTCGACAAATCTCGTTAAAATTTGCTTACTAAATTTCTTTTTATCAGATAGCACGTTCTAATCTCACAAGATTTTTATCATTTTATTAATTTTCAACATATTATTTAAACTTGATATTCACAAAAATAGATTGATTGTCTATATATAATAATAAATTTTGTTTATTTAAACCTTTAAGACGCCTAAAATTAATTAATTTTTAAAATAGAAAATACTATAAAAAAACTTCACAATTAAAATCTCTAACCAATATTTTCTTTCTATTTTCTATTTCTGAAATCCTTAATTTTATACTAATCGTTAATTAGGGCAAGAAACTCGACTTCAGAAATAATTTTAGTACCTTGATCTTGAGCTTTGATGTACTTAGTGGTTTGGGTGGTGCTATTGGTAACAAGATACGATAAGTTCATTACTACTCCACTTTTAATAGTCCCCCCATTTTCTTCAACCAGTAGGCTGGCTTCCGTTCGAGTAAGTGTCTCAAGCTTTCCCGTAAAACAGAATGTAAGACCTTCTAATTTTCTAGTTCCCAAATCCATCCTCCTCTTCTTTTTTAATTTATTTAAAAGATATGTCCTTTGATTAAGTAATTACATTATTATATTTTAAATATATTGATGTTTCCTGAATTCAGAGAAAAGGTAAAAGAATTTATTAATAAATTATAAGTAGGGTATGAAGATTATTCCTCTTTAAAAAACTCCTTCTTTAAATTCTCGGCTTCTTTTACTATTGATTCAATATTATATCTTTGAGCTTCTGTTATAATTTCATCAATCTTTGTATTGATCGAGGGAGGGAGGTAAAAAACAATCTCTGGGTAGAATTCGGTCAAAAATTTTTTAATATCTAATAAATTTTCTGCAAGGAACTTTTGGATTTGGCTCTCATCTTTTCCTTTGATGAAAAAAGAACCCGAGCCATCTGGGTTGGATTCAATTTTGCCATGAATTTTTTTTTGTTGAATTAAGCTTTCCAGACTGACTTTTATAGATTCGATCCCATCATCAACAATTTGAGCGGTTTCAGCTAATTTTGCTTCTAAATCCGATTTATTTTCTATTTTCTCGAATTTATCCCAAGATAACGGATCAAATCCAATCTTTTCCCGAATCCTGCTAATAAAATAATATCGATAAGGAAGAGGGGCTGGAAAAAAGTGCTCTGCTAGTTTTTCAATGGATACTTTATTCAAATTCTTAATATATTCTAATAATTCTATTTCGAATTGTTGAATAATTTCAGAAACCTCAAGTAAATTTGATTAAAGGATGTCAAAGCAATAATTTTATTATTATAATTTTATTCTCTAAATTTAAGTATTACCTAGAAACATATAGTATTAGTTAATTTAAATAATTCATAAAAATTTTACAAATTCTGAGGTAGAAATGAGTCCGTATGACGCAAGATTTACTATCATTATTTTTGGAGATGCCAACTGCGGTAAGACTAGTCTCGTACAAAGATTTTTAACAAATTCATTTAAAGAGGATAGCAGATTATCCATAGGTGTAGATTTCGAAGTAAAAACGATTAACGTAGGAAACAAGAATGTAAAGTTACAAATTTGGGATTTTGGAATGGAAAGAAAATTGATGCACTCCACTTATGCGCGAAGTGCTAAAGGAGGAATATTTATGTATGATATTACAAATTATTTTTCCTTAGCTCATATTGATGAATGGTTAGGTATAATTAGAAAAGAAAAAAGAGCAGAAGATCAATTTCCAATAATAATGGTGGGGGGAAAAGCTGATCTCGAAGATAAGCGGGAAGTTTCTGTAAAAGATGGAATGAAAATTGCTAAATTAAAAGGTATGGATGGTTTCATCGAGTGTTCGAGCAAAATGGGAGAAAATGTAGAGAAAACATTTGAAGCTTTAACAAGACTAATGATGCTTTTACATTAATACTCGTAGGAGTGGTTTGAATGTAGATCCCACCTTCTTTTCTTGCAAACTCTTGAGCCTCTTTTCGTAATATCATTTTATTCATCAATTTAAATAGTTTACTAGCATTTCCGATTAGTAAAAAAGGAATAGAACCTGCAAATTGTTTTATTTCTATAATGCAATTTTTTATTTCATCACTTATATTCTAACGGTTGTAGATTTATTCTCATAGGAATAAAAATAGTTAGAAGGGATATTGAGTCGCTTAAACTAGATATATAAATAGATCTGATTTTACTAAATATTTGACAGATTTAGCAAAAATAAAAAGAGGCTAGAAACATATTTTAGAGGATTTTAAAATTATAATTGAAAGTAGATAATGAGAGAAAAAAAATATACTATTGTTGAACTGTATAATAAGGGTGTAACCTTAATTACAGGTGGAAAAAGTTATGAAGCTATTGCGTGGTTTGACAAAATACTTGAGATTGACCCAAAATTTAAAGGAGCTTGGGGGGGTAAAGGAATGGTATTAACAACCTTAAAGATGCATGAAGGAGCAATTGAGTGTTATGATAAAGCGCTTGAAATTGACCCAAAAGATAAAGATGTCTGGAAGTATAAAGGATGCGCATTAGCAGACTTAGAAAGGCATGAAGAAGCTATTAAATGTTACGATAAAGTACTTGAAATTGACCCAAAAGATAAACGTGTCTGGAATTATAAAGGAATGGCACTAAGAGACTTAGAGAAGCATGAAGAAGCAATTGAGTGTTACGATAAAGTACTTGAAATTGATCCAAAAGATAAAGATGTGTGGATTGGTAAAGGAGCTGCATATATAGAATTAGAAAAGCATGAAGAAGCAATTAAATGTTATAATAAAGCACTTGAGATTGACCCAAAATTTAAAGGAGCTTGGGTGGCTAAAGGAATGGTATTAAGAGAATTAAAAAAGTATGAAGAAGCAATTGAGTGTTATGAGATGGTGGTTCTAGACAATATTGAAAACGGAGAAAATCTTAAACTCCTTGAGGAAAAATATAAAAAAGATTTAAAGAAAGAAGTGGGAGTCAGAACCAAAGAACTTGATGAGGCTTTCAAGCATCAGAAGTTATATTTAGATCAAATTGTTAAGTTATCTCAGACCAAACAAAAATTTATGGCTACAATGAACCATGAGTTAAGAACACCTCTTAACACAATTATTGGATTTTGTGAATTACTAATGGAAGGGGCATTTGGTACACTTACTAATGAGCAATTAGAATTCATGACAGATATAAAGTTATCTGCTGAACACCAATTCATGATGGTTAATTCTTTATTAGACGCATTTAAAGTTGAATCTGGGCGAGTAACTCTAAATATTCAAAAATTTTCATTAAATTCAATAATTGAGCAGGTTAAATCATACATAAAACCAGAGTGCTCTAAAAAAAGCCTAACATTTGAAGTGAAAGGATTAAACAACAAAAAATTCATGCATGCTGATCCCATAAGATTTAAGGAGATTTTGTTCAATCTTTTAAGTAATGCAATAAATTTCACTATTAAAGGGGGAATAACTCTCATAATTAAGGAGAAAAAAGATAAGTGGGAGTTTAAAGTCGTTGATACAGGCATTGGAATTGCTGAAAAAGATTTTAATATAATATTCGAAGATTTTGAAAGAGTTCAATCTGATTATGTGGATTCAATTCCGGGTTGTGGATTAGGTTTGCCGATTGCAAAAAGATTGGTTAACTTGCATGGAGGAAGTATTTCCTTTACAAGTGAATTTGGACAAGGTACGACATTTACGTTCACAATCCCCAAAAAGTATAATTCCTCGTATTATGAAAACATTTAATTCTAAAATATAAGAGGGTTCTAAACCTTAAGATTAATTTAGTTGAATTTTCTATTTTTAATTGAGCAATATGACACTTTATCATCTCTTTCTTGGTTATCTTCTTCAAATAAATTGCATTTATTAAAACAGATATAAATCCCTTCAGGAAAATATCTAGTTTCTTTAAAAAATTCTAATTGAACTTCAATATCCTGATCAAATGAAAAAATAGGAATTATAAGATTGGAAATTCTACAAATAGTAAGAAAACTCATTTTAAGAGTTTCTATTCTTGAATATTTACTCGGTGTAAAAATAGTATGAGCTCTACTACTTTCTCGTTCTTGGAATATAACCCTATTTGGGGATATCTTTTTATAACTCTTATGAATTCTTGTAATTTGAGGACTATCATTATCAATGTCAATCTTTACAAGATTAAACTCAGAATCATTGACTCCTCTTTCTATTTCATCGTTAATTAGATAATTCGCAAATAAACGTAAAAAAGTTCTTTTGCCTACATTTTCTGGACCCAATAACCCAATATTAACCATTATAAGATACTTTCTTATTTTAATTCCATTTTAATAAATGACCTAGTTTATAATATTTATAATTATTTCCAATCTTGATTCTAAAATCTAACATCATACGCAAAATCTTCTAATAATAAACATTATTGTTTATCTCATCTATGTCACATAAGAATGTTAGAATTCTAATTACGAATATTATCCATGATTTGATCATTATCTTCTAAATTTTTTATTATCTAACAAAAATTTGCATTTAGGATAATTTGTACAACCTAGAAATACGCCATATTGTCCCTTTCTTACGGTTAAAGGGCTATTACATCTTGGACAAACTATAGGTTTCTCTTGATTTAAGTTAAAAGTAAATTTACAGTAGGGGTATCCCGTACATCCCAAAAATCCGCCATAAGGACCTCTACGTATTGCGAGAGGTTTTCCGCATTTATCACATTTTCTTGGAAGTGAATTAATCGTTAGGAAATTCTTATCCTCATAACGTTCAGATAAATCCTCTAATTCTTTAGTGTAGTTACATCTTGGATAGCTACTACATCCAAGAAAATTTCCTTTATTACCACTTCTTTTGACTAGAAAGCTGTCACATTTCGGGCAGGATATGGGTGTTGTTGGCAGAATACCCTTGATAAATGATTTCATATAATCTGAGAGGCCTTCATCCCATCTTTTGTTGCTATCTAAACGCAATCTAATTAAGTATGGATTTATTTCGTTTAAAAACAGAGAATTATTGTATTCTTTACTATAGATATAAAGAAACTTCTTACTCCGGGTGAGCGCGACGTAGAAAAGACGTCGTTCTTCATCAATAAACCCATCAGATTCGAACCGTTTAGCTAGTTCCATTACAGAAGAATCTTGGATTTCACAAGGAAATCCATAAAGTCCTGAAGTCATGTCTGTTAAAATGACGTGCTTGCTTTCAGATCCTTTTGATTTATGGGCAGAATAAAATCGAACTCCTCCATGTTCTGATTCTGTTGGTACTCCTCTAGCCCCACAATAAATCTCTAAGCCTCGTAAATAAATATTGAAGCGAGACAAAACCATGATTTCTTGAGGATTAACACCATCATCCAATAGCAGTTGAATAAGATTATAGATGTTTTCATACTGGAATTCATTCTTGTAATTAAAAGTAGATGTAAAATCAATGAACATTGGTCGCATTCCAACCCCTTGAGTAGAGCGAGTTTCTTTCGATATTTGTTTTTTATTATTGGCTATTAGATCATTAGACATTCCCACTATTGTTTTACTACTTCGATAATTACTGTTAAGATATGTTATTTCTGGATTTGGAAAATATTCCTTGAAGTTAACAAAGAACCTAACATCACTACCAGTAAATTGATATATGCTTTGCCAATCGTCACCCACACAGAATAATTTTGTATTTGAATTTTCATTTACAAAACCTTTTATCAATTCCAATCTTTGATAAGAGATGTCTTGAAATTCATCAACAAGAACATGGTCATATTTATTTATATACTTTTTAGGGTCTTTTTTTGTTAATTCTACCGCGAGGTTGATCATATCGTTGAAATCAATTCGATTTTCCGTATTTAAATAATTTTGATATCGAATATACACTTCGAGAGCTAATTCTCCGAATAATTTCTGTTTTTTTTTATATTTTTTAGATTTTATACGTTCAGCAATATCATTAGGGGTATAAAAATTGCATTTAGAAATTTTTATGAAATTCCCAACCAGATTAACTACTTCATTTCTCTTTTCTTTAAACTCATGTGTCTTTTCGACTAGTTCTACATAAGATAATGGATTAAATTCAATTTTAGGGATCACTTTTTTTAAGTTTTCTTTTAGCTTAGGAATTAAATCCTCAACTAAACGTTCATAATCCCACGTTTCTACAAGGACTTTATTATATTTTTCAAATTGTTCTAATTTCCAATTTCTTATCTCTAAGTACTCTTCAGTAGTTAAAGTAAACCAACTAGGGACTTTTTTTAGCTCATTCAAGCCCCAATGTTCAATATATACATCATAATCAGGAAGATAAAAATCGGGATGGTATTCTCTATCTTCTTCATCTTCATCAACCCATTCCACGAGTGGTTCATATTCAAATTTAATTTCATGTAGGAAAAGAAAGTTCCCAATGTCCCTTTCAGATAAAGATTTCACAGAAATATCATTTAAAGTAGAATAGTTTTTATTTCTCATATATTTGTAATACTCTTCTTTATTCCCAAATGATTCTTCTTTTGCTTCTTGTTCTGAATGATAAGCTAAATATTCAATAAGTATTCTTTGATATTTATCTTCCTTTAAAACATCATTAAATAGATTTTCAATGAGTTTATATATTTCTTTTTCATTTCCCCCGAAGACAAGTTTAGGTTTATGACCTAGTTCTTCCTCTATAATACTTCTTCCTAAGGCATGAAAAGTTGAGATATCAATTTCGATCCCATAATTTTTCTTTAACCGCTCTTTCATCTCATCTGCCGCCACTCTCGTAAAAGCTAACGCTAATATTCTATTCCTGTCAATTTTGTCTTTTCTCCTTATTAAGTATGCGATTTTAGAAGATATTACACTTGTTTTCCCGGAACCTGCCCCAGCAATTACAAGATTATGTTTATCATCTTTAATTACAGCTAATCTTTGTTCATCATCAAGAGGATATCTTAATTTGTCATCCCTTCCATCTAAAAATGATGAATAATCCCGTAATCTATTTTCAATAAAGTTCGGGTTGTATTCATTAATTTTATCAATTAATTCATACAGATTTTTTCGGAAGTTTTTAATTTGCCTTCTTTCTCTAAATTTTAGCAGAGATCGACGAGGAAATTTAGTGAGTTGATTGATACGTTGAAAAAACTTACTTTTTTCATCATAAATTAGATAAGTATCCCGTTTTTCAAACTCATGCCATTCTTTTTCTAAACTTTGCTTGATCTCAAATTTTTCTGGGTATAATTTTTGAATCTTCCCTTTCGGCATAGTTTAGACTTATGATTCACTATTAAAAAACTTGAATAAAGTTCTAATCCACTAACTATAATAAATTCTAATTGATATGGATGAAGATAAAAATCAATCCACGATATTTTATGAGAGGAGTAAAATTTGATATTTGTAATTACACAAAACACCGATTATTTCACGAAAAAATTTAGATCTCCTTCTCTAGGTAAATAAGAAGATTAAAACGGGAACAAGTTTTTTAAGCTAAATTAGGATATGTAACATTAAAGGATTATAGTAATAATTTAATAATCGTTGGTTTGATAAAAATGACATCCCAAATTGAGAGATATAAGAGCAGAATTTTAGAGATTTTAAAAAGCAATGAAGTGAGTAAAGCGGCTCTATTTGGATCCATCGTGAGGGATGAAATGTCTGAAGCGAGTGATATAGACATTTTAATAGAGTTTAAAGGAACAAAGAGCTTATTAGATTTAGCAGGATTGAAAATTGAATTAGAAGAAAAATTAGATTGTAAAGTGGATGTGATAACTTATAATTCACTGCATCCTTTATTAAAAGACCAAATTTTAGCTGAACAAGTTGAAATATTATGAATAGGGACATTACAATCTTTTTTGATCATGTTTTGGAATCAATTCGATTAGTGGAAGATTATCTTAAGGATAAAGAAAAATCTGATTTTATAGATTCAATCCAACTTCAAGATTCTATTATTAGAAGGATTGAGATTATTGGTGAAGCTATAAAGCAAGTCCCTGATGAATTTAAAAAAGCTAACATTAGTGTTCCCTGGAAAAAAATTGCAGGAATGCGAGATATTCTCATCCACCAGTATTTTGGAGTGGATTTAGATCTTACATGGGAGGTCATAAAGAAAGACTTACCAGAATTAAAAAAACAACTTACTGAATTCTTAAATTTATTGAAACACAGTTAGAGTAAACAATAACCGTTTCACAAATTAAAACTAATTATTCACTGAAAATAAATTGTTTTAGGAGTAATCCTTGTACAAATTGATTTGCTTAAAGAAATGGTAAAGGCCCAAATATCATCATCCCAAGATTGGTCTTTTTTTGCTAGTGTTAGTGTTTTTTTAATGGCTTTAATTGTCATTGCACGAGTTATCTGCTTGTTTGTTTTAGATTTTTGAGTTATATATCTTTGAACGCTCTCTCTGAGATGTTCTAATCCAATTTCATCAATAATAGCAGGTTTACCTTCAACTTTTCTTGGTTCGAATTCATATAACATTGATCTTGTGAGAGCTTCGAATAATTTCTCAACATTTTCTCCAGTTTTAGTGCTGACTTCAATAAATCCATTTACTCCTCTAGATTTCGCGATTTTTATTCCATCCTTCGCGGAAACTTCCCTTTGTTCTGATAAATCGGCATTACCTCCAGCAACTATTATAGGAAAGTGATCTTCATCTTTTATCTCTCTTTTTATTACAGCTAACCAATCATCAATGTGTGCTATTGAAGAATAGTTTGTAATATCATACATGAATATACCACCTCGAGCTCCCCGAACGTATGTTGGAAGTAAAATTCGGAATCTTTCTTCACCACCAAAATCCCAAATTTGGAGTTTAACTTTTAATTCGTCAACAACTAGGCTCTTTACTTCGAAATCCACACCAATCGTCATTTTGGAATCTGATACGAACAAATTCGTTAAAAATCTCTGCGTAAGCGCTTCTTTTCCACAACCTGCGTCTCCAAATATTACAATTTTAAAAGTTGCATCGTACATTCGCTCAAACGTCCTCCAAGATTATTCTTCCTACTTAAAAATTTTTTATTCGGAACGGGATAAGTTATTCCGATTCCTTCATAAATTAGTGGCCCCAGTTTTCAAAACTCTCAATAGGTTGTTTTAATTTTTCTTCGAAGGGAATTTTCTTGCTTTCCTTAATGATAATCATAAATTTTTCGATCGTTTTTTTAGCCGTTTGTTTATCTACTTGGAATATATCTCTGTAATTAATATTTAAAGACGAGTATATATTTTTATGCCTTGCTCTTGAACTTGATCAATTAATTTATGAATTAAAAAAAAGTGATGATGTTGAATCACTAATTTAATATGAGATTAAATACAACTAATATACCACCATTCTTCATTTAAGAAGGAAAAAGTAAGAGAAATATATTGCGTCATAATTATAGTAATTTATTATCAGTGGTTACATTCAATACGTAGAGTTTTGTTAATGAATAAAGATAGAATCGATTTATTAAAAAAAGATTATATTCAAGGATTTCCGGCCTATTGTGGGTTTGAAGTCCTCCAGATTGATGAGGGTTTTTTTAAAGCCCGCTTCATTGTGCGTCCTGAACATAAACAACAAGATGGTTATGTTCATGCAGGTGTACTTGCTACTCTTGCTGATCATACCGCAGGATATTCTGCATATACCATCGTTCCACATAATATACGGATTCTTACTATTGAATTTAAGATTAACTATTTTAAACCAGCAATAGGGAATCAAGTGATTTGTAAATCTAAAGTGATTAACCCTGGCAAGAATATAATTGTTGCTGAATCAGAATTGTATGATCTTGTAGATAATAAAGAGCGAATGATTTCCAAAGCTACAGTAACATTAGCTGCTGTATCATCAAAAACTCCTTTTAATAATATAACTTGAGTTTTGAATTGAAATGACTGATTATGATTTTACTTTCAAGGTTTTACTAATCGGTGAATCTTCGGTGAAGAATGAATTAAGTAATATTCTTGTTTCTGACACAATTAATTCCGCACCTAGATTAGTTCTAAATTTTGATTTTTATTTCAAAACAGTCAATTATAATGGAAAAAAAATCAAAATTATCATTTGGGATCGTATAGCTGTCGATAGGTTTAATATTCTCTTAAACCAAGTTCTAACAGGCTCTAATGGTGTAGTAATTGTTTTCAAAATATTAAATTCAGAATTTATGAATAACCTAACTGAATGGTATAAAATTATCAGAAAAAAAGCCGGAAGTATTCCTATCATCTTAGTTAGGTTAAAATCAGAACGTGATAATTCACAAAGAACACCAAGAGAAGAAATCATCTCTTTAGTAAAAAACTACATAAATAATTATTTTGAAATACTTACAACGGAACAAAACGGAACTGAACATTTAATTCAAGAGATTGCAAAAATAATTCTACAATATCATGTTAAAAAGGAGATCTGAATACTGACATGCTAAAATGCATTTTATTTATTTATTATAATTAAATGATTAGATATCACGAAATACCATTAAAATATTATAAAATTTGATTTCAGTTTTAAATTTTATATAGGAAATAATTGATTTAATACTCATAAACTCAAATTTAAATTCTCACTAAAAATTATGCCGATTTTCCTCAGTAAGCCACCTTCAACAATAACTAAAGAGGACGGTTATTTCACGATCAGCCATTGAGATTCAATATTCTCTTTCAATATTCAAGGGAATAAATTATAATCCATAAAATTTAGCTAATTAATATAAGTAAAGAATTAGGTGTTTCTCTCCTTATTTTTTTATTTCAAATCAATATGCTTATTTTTAGCATTTATCGATGATTATAAATTTGCATTAGGATATATTGTTATTATGAAGAGAGAGATTAATCTGTTAGTAGAGGATTTTTTAGAGAAAATAAGAACTACGAACTATTTTTCGAAAATAGAGTTTATCATCTTGTATGGCTCTTCTCTTGGTTTATATCATTTAGGTGATAGTGATATTGATATTTGCTTATATCTTGATAAAGAGAAAGAAAACCTATCTAAAATTCGTTTAGAATTGCTAAAAAGGTTTGACGATAAATTTGATATCCAAATGTTCCAATTACTACCGTTATATGTTCAGGTTGAGGTTTTAAAAGGTAAAATTCTTTATGTGAAAGAAGAAGATAGGATATACGAAATTGCTAATGAAACAATAGACGAATATGAAGAATTTTATCCATTTTATTTAGATTATATAAATCGGTGATTATAATTAGAACTAATATTATTAAAACGAAGCTTAAAATTATAGATGAAAATCTTGAATTAGTTAAAGGAAATCTTCCTGAAAGAGTAGACGAATTTACAGCTTTAGGTCTAATTAAAGACGGTATTTACAAAAAAATTGAAGCATCGATTCAAGAAATTATTAGTATTTGTTCAATTATTAATTCTGACTTAAAATTAGGGATTCCTTCAAATAGGGATGACATTATTGTTGCATTAAAGAATAATAATATTCTTTCAAGCAAGATGGCTGAAAAAATTAAAAGATTAAAGGGATTTCGGAACTTTTTAGTCCATCGTTATGGACAAATAAACGATGAAGTTGCATTTAACGATATTAAACAAGGACTTTCTGATTTTAGTTTATTTAAAGAAGAGATATTGAATTTCATAAAAAATTATACGTGAGAAAATTCGGTTATTTTACGATCATTATTTTAAAAATTTGATTCATACAATTGTGCAAAAATTGAGAATTTGCAGATAACAAAAATAAAAAAAAAGTTAGATGTGTTGATTAGTTTCTTAATACTTAGCTTGCTGTTCAAGCCCACAACTTTGGCATACATAGAAATTTGCCCGTAATTGAACCATTTTCCCACCGCACTCCTTACATATTTTATCACTGGCTATCCATTTGGGGCGTCCCGCAATTCTATCCATCCTTCTAGATGATCTTGTCATGATTTGATTTTTCACCTTACAAAATCCTATCTTAATTTAAAATAAATTAGAGTCTAAACTCTGTTATTATGGCATTAAGACCTCAATTCAGTGAATTGGTATTTCTCTCAAAGGAGAGAACTCTAACAAGCGCGATTTGCGGTTAGGAAAGTCTTAACTTATTTTTTAATAGGTTTATTCTATGATTTTGTGGGTTAGAACCTATTCTAATACTATATTAGTTATTTTAATATTTATCTTTTACTATGAGCAAATCTATTTTCCATTAGAATATTTAAAAAATCAATATATAGAGGAGGGATTTAGACCGCATCATTTTGGAGAGTATTAGAAATTCTTTAATGATACTATAGAATATTTTGAGAATTTAATCAGGAAAATAAAGAGGTTTTATCAGTGTAAAACAGCGAAATTAGACCTCAATACAATGAAATCTTACTTAGATGGTTAAGAGAAGACAGATTAGATCTAAATCATAACACTTCATTCAATTGGATCTTAGAACTTCGGTTATTTCACGAATTTAAAAAGGCG
>Ga0307442_1000181_pt1 | contig 28100 bp, 24 predicted proteins | sample SalMarWE160430MG_FD_202143 | JGI IMG/M metagenome (GOLD analysis project Ga0307442, IMG submission 202143) | Salt marsh sediment microbial communities from the Plum Island Ecosystem LTER, Massachusetts, United States - WE1604-30 | ecosystem: Environmental > Aquatic > Marine > Intertidal zone >...
GGCGTGCTCCAGGTAGCCAGTGCCACGGGCGCCGGTGGTGCGGCGACGGCAAAGGTCGATAACGGCGGGACGATCAAGGCGTTTGCCGATGCCGCTGCCGAGGGTGCGACCGCGACAGCCCTGGCGCGTGCGTGGGGCATCGTCGCCAGTGGGTCAGCTCCCGGCGGCACGTTCGATGTGGACATCGACAATTCCGGTGTGATCGTGGCTGCGGCGAAGGCTGCGGCGAACGGCGCGGCAACCGCAGAGACCGCCCTTGCCACTGGCATCCTGGTTACCGGGACGGGTGACGGCTCGACGGTAATCACCAATGACGGCGGCACCATCTGGACCGGCTGGTCGACGGACACGACCTTTAATCGCGGCAACGCCATTAATCTGGCGGGTGTGGGTGCGGCTTTCGGCCCGGCCCCCAACCCGGCGCTGATCGAGCTCAAGGGCAATAACGGGCCCGGACATATCTACGGCGACATCAGGCTCCACGTGGATGACCGGATCGAGGTCACCGAAGGCAAGACCTTCTTTAGTGGCATCATCTATAGTCCTGAATACGGCGTGGACCATCTCGGTCTCGGCGGCGCCAACAACAGCCTCGATATTTTCAACGGGGGCAATCTGGTGCTGTGCCAGGACGGCTGGACCGGGGCCTGCGATCCGGGCGGCTGGGCTGAGGCGGGGCCGGAGGGCAAGGGCTTTGATCCGCAGACGGGGGTTAACGGGCCGTCTTATGTGTTCATCGACACCTTCACGGTTCAGCCCGACGGCATGCTCACCTATCAGCTGACGTCGAAGAACACCCCCGGCGCACCGACGGGGGGAGACTATCCGCAAGTCTATGCCGACACGGCCAATCTCGCCGGGACGGTCAATGCGGTCTATCTGCCGGCCATCTATGCTGACCAGACCACCTATGAAGATGTCATTGTCGCAAATACTCGCAATGGCACGTTCGATCAGGTCACGGACAACTCGATCCTGTTGGAGACCCAGGCGATCTACGACGGCAACGATGTCGATCTTGCGGCGACGCGGACGGCCTTCGACAAGGTGGTGGCGAAGCCGACCAAGAACCAGGATTCGGTGGCCGGCGCCATTGAGAACGTCTATGGCAAGCTGCCGGGACCCGGGGTCGATCCGGCGACACAAGCGCCGTTTGTCCAGCTCGTCGGCAATCTATTCACGATCGACAATGTGGGAGACTACAAGCTGGTTCTCGATCAGTTGTCGGGGGCGCAATACGCCCAATATCTGCAGTCGGTGCTGTGGTCCTTGCGGGCGCTGGATCAGTCGATCACCGATCGCATGGATTGCAGCCTGAACGTTGTGAATGGGGCCGTGGTCACCGGCGACAAGTTCTTAGGTTCCACAGCTGTCCCTGATGGCTGCTTTACGCCGCATCAGTGGCAGACCTGGGTGCGGGCTTGGGGCGGCTGGAACGACAATAACGGCGACGTCGAGGCGCCGGGCTTCAGCGAAGACCAGTTCGGCATCTGGGTCGGCGCCGATTACGCCCTCAACAGCCGGTGGTTTGTGGGCGTGGCGGGCGGCTACTTCGACTCCAATATGGACTTCGACAAATGGGGCGGGGTGTCCGGCGGGTCGATCGACTATGATGGTGGTCAAATTGCGCTTTATGGCGGTTGGGACAATGCCGTGTGGTACGACCGCGCCATCGTGAAGTTCGGCTGGTATAGCGGCGACAGCCACCGGAACTTCGGATTGAACACTGTGCTGGATCCGAGCGGGAGCCCGGATTCCGATGTGGTGGACTTCTATAACGAGATTGGCCGCCGTTTCGCAGTTGGTGCCAGTTCGATGTTGACACCCTATTTCGGCATCACCATAGCCCATGCCGAGATCGACGGCTTCACCGAAAAAGATCCGTACGGCACAGGCGCTGCGCTGAAGGTCGCGAGCAGCGACGCGGACTCGGTGGCGACCGCTCTCGGCCTCCGCTACAACGGCACCTTCGGCGCCTTCAAGCCGCAAGTGGCGGTGGCTTGGGAGCATGAGTTCGAGGATACCTTCCAGACGGTGAATATGTCCTTCGCCACGGCGCCGTCGGGATCCAATTTCAAGGTGATCGGCACCGATTTGGATGAGGACTCGCTACTGGTCGAGGCCGGCGGGGCCTACGCGATCAACGACTCGAGCGACTTCTCCGTGCGGTATGTCGGGCGGTGGCTGTCTGACTACGACGCACAGTCGATCATGGGACGCTACACCTACAAATTCGGGGCTGCCCCGGTAGCCGCACCGGTGGCTTACGAGCCTCTGAAGCTCGGCAACAAATAGAGCTTTGTGCCTCGGGTACCGGTTTTGCACAAAAACGGAGAGCCTCAAGCCCCCAGCACGGGGGCTCTCTTGCCCTTTTGCTCAAAAGACTCCGCAGGGCTGTCCCTAACAACCTCAACGTGAGCTTTTTTACCTGGCTTTCACACGCCTGACCGGGACTGAGATTCGCCGCTGTCCTGGGTGATCAGACAACTCAGCCGCAAAATCGCAGTTGAACCATCTCCCCCTAAGCACTACTCAAGCTCGGGTTTGAAGTCGCGCAGTCCTCTTGTTGAAGGGTTTTTTTGTGGCTCACCTGAATAGTAATAATTTCGGATATTATCGGACATTAAGGAAAAAAGGGCCTGCATTTGCGTTCAACAGGAACGGGGTCAAACCCGTGAATCTCGGTCAGCTCAATATGCCTCTCATCCATCTCTGCTATGGCTGGTCTTACGTTTACAAAAAGCGCGTCTGGGATCAAATCAAGTTCAAAGCGCTGAATACGTTTGAGGACCGGGAATTTGTAAGAGCGGCACTGCAGAATTTCAGGAACGCTGCGTATGAGGCCAAAGGGATGGATTGTGTGCACTCGGTCCATAGCCGGTCCTCGAGCCAATGCTTTCCACAGTTTCTGATTCCTGACTTTGTTGTTCAATCGCTGTCTCCGGACGCCTATCATCACATTTTGCGGTTAAAGAAAATCGGCGTAAGCCAGTTTGCGCTCGGGTGACGATTGCGAGCGGAGCGACCTCCTGCGGCCCGCGGCCTTGAAGGGATTGAACATTCGCAAGTCGCAGCCTCTATGCGCGGCGGCTTCAGGGCAGGGTCGTGATTGTGATCCGGCAAATTCGGCGCTGCCCCGACGCCCGTGCCTCAAACCTACGAGCCTCTCCAGGCCTCGGCGAAAAGTAACAACCCCCGCTTGCGGAACTCTCTCACCCTGCTCAAGAGATTTGCAGCGGTCCTTGATAGCCTGACGTGAACCTTTGCTTGGCCTTCGCGCGCTGATTGTGACTTAGGTTCGCTGCCTTCCTTGGTGACCTGACGCCTAAGCACGTAAATCGCAGTTGAATCAGCTCGCCTTAAGCGTGGGTCACTCGGCTAAGCCAGTCCTGCCATGAATTTAAGGCCTGCCGGCGGTGCTCGAGATACAAGGCACGATTATAGACACCAGCCACCCCCGCTTTTGCTAAGCCGCTCACGTGATTGACGACAGCTTCGACAATGTGCGGCGAGATTCCGAGCTTCTCATTCATCACTGTGACCATCGTGCGCCGCAGATCGTGAAGCGTCCATGGCGCCATGGGCTGAAGGCCATCGACATCTCTGAAGGCATCTATGCGGGTCTCGAGCCGGGCTTTCACTTTGCCAAAACCGGACATCGGTGTGTCGCCAGTTGTCGTGAAGATAAGATCGCTCACATGTGGCAGGGCTGAGAGCAGCCGACAAGCTACAGGGGACAAGGGAACGAGGTGAACCCGCTTGTTTTTCGTTCGATGTCCAGGAATTTCCCAGAGAGGGTGATTGCTCCCAAAATCACGCAACTCTGACCAAGACATGCCGGCCACCTCGGCCCGCCGCTGACCGGTCAAGAGCAGAAGCCGAATTAGTGGGCCAAAGAGGCTTTGTTCATAATCAAGGGCACGCAACAGATAACGTAGCTCCACATCGGTCAGCACTCTGTCGCGCTTCACCTCCGGATGTGGGGGCCGTAAGCGATCCGTGGGTGGCGTCGTAATGATGTCGCGCTCGGCACACCAATTGAAGAATTTTCGGAGATAAACGAGGGCTCGCTTTGAGGCGCCTGGTGAGCCGCGGCCTTCAATGCCCTCGATGACATCGAGGACATCTCGCTTGCTGATCTCTGAAATAGCGCGGTTGCGCCAGATTCGCGTGTCATGACCCTTCAAGATGCGGTGATATTCGCGATGCGTGGAGACACGTAAGCGCCGTTCGACATGCCTTTCGAGAAATTCATCCGCGCAAGCCTGGAATGTATTGCGACGCCCCTCTTGGCGCTTTTGCTTCGCTTCGGCTCTGATCCGGCGCGGGTCTTTGCCCGCAGCGGAAATGCATATGACGCGGCGCGCTTCCTCGCGCGCGTTAGCCAAGGATAGGGCAGGGTACTTTCCAAGCGTAACGCGAATGAGTTTTCCGTCGAGTCGCGTCATCACAAACCACGACTTACTGCCCTGGTACGAGAGGCGAATGCCAAAGGAGGGTAGCCGTCGATCGTAGTACTCGAGCTGCCCAGCCTTCGGAGGTTTGAGTCGCGCGACACCGGCTGCGGTAAGTGACAGCGAGGGCATAATCCGCGTGTCCGTAAGGTAACGCCTGAGGTAACAAAAAGAGGTCGATTTCGTCCGTGACGATATGTTACCATAAGTGACCCTGAAAGGCAGAATAGTTTTTAGAATCAACGCATTTAAGGGCAAATTGTGAGATGGCGTGTTACCATGTGATGAGGGGGATACTCTTGATCATAATCCGCGTGTCGGGGGTTCGAGTCCCTCCTCCGCTACCACTCATTTCTTGAAACGTCTATGTTTTGCCGCCGGGGCAGGCCGTGCGTGTCGCGTCCCGACATGCGCGTCTGCACAAAATCGCAACGAAATTTCATCGAAAGCTCAGGGAACACAGCTCCGCCGCTGCAAATCGCGCTGTCATGGTGCCGGTCATGACCCGGGGGATAGCACTCATTGGCAAGTGGCCGCTGGCGCAAGTCATCTTTGCTCTTGCCGCGGGCCTTCTGTCGTTTGATCCGATCGAGTGGCTCATCAACACCTGGCTTGAGCCGGCCTATGAGTCCACGGGCCTGTACATCTTTGCAGGTGTCGCTGCGCTATTCCTGTGGAGCCTCACCAGCAGGTCCGAACGCACCGAGGCATCCCGCAAGCCGCTCGCCCTGACACTCTTTGCACTGATGGCACTTGTTCGGTTGATCGGACAAGAGCTGGCAGCCAACAGTATCGGTGGGTTGGCATTGGCGATCGATGTCTACGCGTTCGGCGCCTGTCTCATATCGCGCGGGCTCCACGATAACGTGCGCTGTCGTGGCCTCAAACTCTTACCGGCCGGCACGGACGTTCTGGTCGATTTGCCGTTTTCCGGTGCGCGCACGCTGATGCTGTTGCTGCTGGGCTTCTGCCTGCTAGGTCTGTTCCGGGGGCACAGGCAAGAGATATTGCAGTCAACGCGTAGTTCCGCCGATCCGGCTTTCCAAGTGGGGTTGGCACTGCCATAAGACGGGGCAACGACTCCCAGCCGGGAGGCCTCACGGGGGGGGGAAAGGATGCAGAGGACCATCCTGATCGTCGATGATGATCCGCATATTCTGGAAGTGATCGAATTCGCGCTTCAGAAGGCCGGCATGTCGACGGCGCGCGCCAAAGACGGTGCGGAGGCTTTGAAGAATTTTCAGAGTCGTAGCTTCGATCTCATCGTCTTGGATATCTCGATGCCGGAAATGGATGGGCTGGAGGTCTGCCAGCAGATTCGGACGACTTCGGAAATCCCCATCCTCTTCTTGTCGTCGCGCGACGACGAGATCGACCGAATTTTGGGCCTAGAAATCGGTGGCGACGACTATGTCACCAAGCCTTTCAGTCCGCGGGAACTGGTCGCCCGTATCAAAGTCATCTTGAAGCGTCGTGCTGCGGTGCCGGCGAGCACGGTGAAGGACAAAAGGCTAAGCTATGGCGGCGTGTCTTTGGATCCCGGTCAGCATAAAGTAACCTGGCAGGGCCACGAGGTGTTGCTGACGGCCACCGAGTTCTCGATCCTCAAAGAGTTTCTGGCGCACCCGCAGCGCGTGCTCAATCGCGACAATATCATCGAGAAAACATACGGCTTCAATTTCCATATTTCCGATCGTACGATCGATAGCCACATCCGCCACATCCGCGCAAAGTTTCAGGAACTCGGGTGTGAACAACTGATCGAAACGGTGCATGGCGTTGGCTACCGGCTTGCCAACTGTAAGTGACACATGATCGCCGAATGGTCTCGCAAGCTGAGGGCGTTCCTGACACGCATCAAACTGCTGCCACTCGGCATCAGCACGATTCTGCTGATCGTGAATCTCATGGTCTTGGCCTTGCCGCTCGGCGGTATCGTGTTCTTTCGCCTCTATGAAAATCAGCTGGTGCGGGAGACGGAAGCGGAGCTGATCGCTCAATCGGCCTTCGTCGCCGAAATCTACAAGAGGGAAATACAGAACCAATTGTCGGGCCAAGGCGATTTGGAGGACTATGGTTTGGGGCTGGGTGAATCCCGGCCCAAATCTGTCTACAAGTACTATACACCGCAGAAAACCGAACTCGATCTCGCATCGGATACGATGTTGCCGCCTCGTCCCGATGGGGTTGTCCCGGACGTTGCTGCGGACGAGGCCTCACGACGCGCGGGTCGGGTGATGGATCCGATGTTACACAGCGCTCAGAAAACGACGCTGGCCGGCATGCGCGTTCTGGATCACAACGGCATTGTTGTGTCCGGCGGTGGCGAGACGGGCTTGTCTTTTGCCCACATCCCTGAAGTTCGCACGGCGATGAGCGGCCGCTACGCCAGCGTCATTCGCGAGCGTGTGTCCAATAACGCCGTCCCCAATCTCAGAACGATTAGCCGCGGAACCGGTATCCGTATTTTTACCGCCTATCCGATCATCGTCGATGATCGCTTGTGGGGTGTGGCCTATCTGTCGCGCACGCCGGAAAGCGTCCTCAAATATATGTATGACGATCGGGCCAAGCTCATTCTTGCGGTCGTCAGCATTGTTCTTCTGACATTCTTGATCGCATTGTTGACGTCGTGGACCATCGCCAAACCGATTTATCGTTTGGTGGATCGCACCCGGTCGATTGCAGCGGGTGACAGGTCGACTTTATCGCAGCCCGACATAGGCGGGACCAAGGAGATCGCTCTGCTGTCGGACAGCTTCACCAATATGGCAACCGCGCTCGAGGCGCGGTCCGATTACATCAAGCAGTTCGCCACGCACGTGTCCCATGAGTTCAAGACACCGCTGGCTTCAATCAGGGGGGCGGCCGAGCTGCTGGCCGAACATATGGATGACATGTCGGAAGCGGAGCGCCAGCGCTTCATACACAATATCGTTTCGGATGCTGAGCGCATGAAGCGACTGGTCAGCCAACTCCTGCAACTCGCAAGGGCGGATGACCCGGCATCGACGGTTGGGCGCACCGAACTGGCCGAGTTTTTGACGCAGCTTTGCGCGTCGGAATCGCAAGACGATATCGAGCTGAATGTGGAAAAGAACGTCGGGGGTCCGGTGTGGATCGCAATGTCGGAAGAGGCGTTGCACATGATCGTGTCCAACCTGTTGAAGAACGCGCAGCAGCATCAGGCAACCCAGGTGCGTATCGGGCTCCGGCGAGAGGGGGGGGCGGTCAACATATCGATCTGCGACAATGGCGAAGGCATATCGCCGGCGAACCGCGACAAGATCTTCGAGCCCTTTTTTACCACACGCCGGGACGAGGGCGGAACCGGCCTCGGGCTAGGCATCGTCCAGTCGATATTGCAAAACCACGATGGTTCCATTCGGCTGGAGTCCGCATCAGGAGCCACGTGCTTTATGATTTCGCTTCCAATTTTGGAGCGGCCGTCCGAAAGTCGCGCTTCAGGCGTCTAGTTGGAAATGATCCTTTGTTTCTTTAGAATTAGGTCTCTAATTTCTCAATTCGTCACTGTGCGATGAAAATTGCGATCATAACCGCTTATTATCGAGAACCGGTTTCCACACTTGAACGTTGCCGAAAGAGCGTTCTCGACCAGGTGACAAGCGGTGGCCATGAGATTCACCAGATCATGGTCGCCGACGGTCACCCGCAAACCATAGTCGATACATGGGACGTAACCCATGTCACAATTCCTCCTCAGCGCGATTGCGGCGACACGCCTCGTATGATTGGCGCGATGCTCGCTGTCTCGGCCGGCTATGATGCCTTTTCGTTCATCGATGCCGATAACTGGCTCGAGCCCACTTTTGTCGATGAGATGACAAAGGAGCTCGTTCACTCCAAGTCCGATATCGTGACCTGTGCACGCTGGCTATGGCGTACCAACCACACGCGGATGGGGTTGGATGAAGAGAGCGACGGAGTCGCCTTTAACGATACCAACTGCAATTTGTTTCGAATCGAGGCGAGCTTCGTTCTCAACGCGATTGCCTTTAAGAAGGACCGCCATCTTAGCCTGATAGGGGATCAGGTGCTCTGGAAAGAGATTCGGAAGAGCGGCCTTAAGGTGGAGCGTGTCTCGACTCCCCTGGTGAACTACGTAACCAACTACGGCTGGCATTATTGGCGCCACAATGAAACGCCGCCCCCCGGCGCCAAACGCGTGGTCTTCGATCTTGGCGACGGACGCCCCTATCAATGTCATGAAAAGGACATCGAGAAACGTCCCGACGGAACCGAATTCTGTCCCCCGGAACGTCTCATGGGACCCGACGGCTCAAGACCTCACGCACGCAAATTGTCCTGACCGCAACTTTTTTTTGAGGCTTTGATTCATGCTCGAGGGTCTTCAAAACATCATCGGTACACAGGATCCGTCGCTCGGCGGCAATATCAACCACGGCGATCCATTCGCGTTTGCCCCCCCTGTCTGGGACTATCTGATGGATCGTTTCGCCGTCGCGTCGATTCTCGACGTCGGGAGTGGGCAAGGACATTGCGCCGCCTATTGCGCCCGCAAAGGCCGTTATGTCATTGCCATTGACGGGCTTGAGGCGAACATGGCCAGCGCCGTTCATCCGACGGTGCTGCATGACCTACGCAAAGGGCCGTTCGTCGCCCGCGTGGATCTCGTCCATTGCCAGGAACTCGTCGAACATATCGAGGAGTCTCATATCGACTCAGTTATCGCGACGCTTGCCAACGGGAAAATTGTTGCTATGACCCATGCCTTGCCGGACCAACCTGGCCATCACCATGTCAATTGCAAGCCCGACGAATACTGGATCGAGCAGTTATCGAAAGCCGGATATTCGTTATTCGCGGACGACACGGAACGGGTCCGCGCCATGGCCAAGCAATGCGGTGCAATTTACTTCGCTGCGAGCGGTCTCGTATTTGGACGGCTTGGCATTTGAAATCCCGACGGTATACCTCATGGCAGAATCCACTAATGACCGCGGACAGAGTTGAGACACGATGACCCAGGTAAGCGCTCGTACAAAGACAATCGTTTTCGGCGTGCTCGGACTCTTGGTGTTTACAGTGCCTGTCCTGTATTCGCTGTCGCAACGATCCGAGACCGGTAAAGACAGCGGCGCGGAGCCGGCGCCGGCAAAATGGTCCGAACAGAAACGTCTTCGCGGACCGGTCACGCTCAGCGACAAGCAGATTCTGTCAATGACCGAGCCATATTTGAATGCTCTGTTCCAAGCCCGCCAGACTGGAAACTATCAACCGCTTTACGCGCTCGGAGCCCCTGATTTTCAGCAGAAAAATTCTCCGGACAAGTTGCAGCAAATCTTCTCCAATTTCTGGGGACAAAATGCCGGACTAACGCCGAACGCCCAAAGCGTGCCGAGGCAGAACAGCAAGCCATATTTCGATGAGAAGGGAATGCTGCATCTTACCGGCTATTATCCGACCGAACCTCTGCAGCTCCACTACGATCTCACGCTGCAATCGGTCGATGGCGTGTGGCGCCTGTTCGGCATCTCGGTGAAAACCGTCCCAGTCTCTTAAGCGAAGGTGTGGCCTGGCGAAGCGTTCGGGTATCTTTTCGTCTGGTGTCGCACTAGAGGTCATGGCCAGGCACCATGAAAAAGAAGTCCGTTCGCACGAAAGATGGCGTCAGGCTGAACTATCTTGAGGGCGGGGACGGGCGCCCCCTCATCATGCTGCCCGGCTGGTCGCAGCCCGCCGCGATCTTTAAAGGCCAGTTCGAGGATTTTTGTCAGATCGGCCGTGTCATCGCGCTTGACTATCGCGGTCACGGCGATTCCGAAAAGCCCGATCATGGCTACAAGATCGAGCGCTTGGCGAAGGACCTGTTTGAGGTCATCGAGACGCTGCGGCTTGAAGACCCGGATCTTGTGGCGCACTCGATGGGCGCGGCCGTCGCCTGGTCCTACCTCTTGCTGTTCGAACGAGAAAAGCCTTTGCGGCGCCTCGTTCTTATTGACGAACCGCGCGCGCTCCTCGCCAGACCGGATTGGCCGGAGCCGGAACGCGAACAGGCCGGCGCCATCGTCCCCTCTCTCGAAAAGCTTGCGGAATACGTTGCCGGGATACGCAAGTCGAACAGCCCGGAGGCGGTTGCCGCGATCCTTCGCCCGATGTTCACCAGCGCAATCGGCGAGAGCGATCTCCTCGAAATTGCGCGCGAAAACCTGAAATTTCCACGCAATCACGCCGCCGAGCTGCTCGCTGATAACGTCATCCAGGACTGGCGGACGGTCATTGAGCGCATTCGAATTCCGACGCTCGTCTTCGGCGGTGCGGCGAGCGTTCATCCCCCGGCTTCGCAAAAGTGGATTGCCGACACGATCCCCAATGGGCAATTCGAACTCATTCCCGCCGGGGAGGGCGGCTCACACTTTATGTTCTTTGAGAACCCGGCGCGCTTCAATGCAAGAACAATCCGGTTTCTGACGCGATGAAGGTCTTGCGTTTGATCGATGTGAGGTTTAGCCACCGCGCGTGGCGCCGCTCTCGGCGAGACTGACCGGCCGCATGTAACCTTGCGGGCCTCCGGAGACGTGGTCGGCCACGAACGCGTCGCGCTCACCCACCGGTTTCGGCGCGCCTACCGTCGTGTCTTGCGCCGTTTGCAATTCGAGCTCGGCGTTGATCTCCGCTCCGAACAAGAAGATGTAAAAGGAGAGATAAAGCCAGAACATGAGCACGATCGCGGCACCGAGCGAGCCGTACACCTTGTCGTAGTCGGCGAAGTTCGACACATATAATGAGAATCCGCCCGAAGCGATCAGCCAGACGATGGTGGCGAACACGGATCCCGGAAGGACCCAAACCCATTGGGCGCTGCGCCGGGACGGACCATAGCGGTAGAAACAGGCGAATAAGATGAGCGCCATGGCCGCAAGCACGGGCCAGCGCGCCAGGCCGACAAAGAGTTCGAAGTCCGCGGGGTGGCCGGCAAGTGCGAATACGACCGGCACATAGACGACAGCGAGGAGGGCGACCACGCCGCCAAAAATGCCTGCGACCCCAAAAATGAACGCTCTGAGATAGAAGCGGAGCATGCTGCGGCGCTCGGTCTCCTCATAGGCGATATTGAGAGCGCAGAAGATCGCGTAGGTCGACGCGGTGAGACTCCACAGAGCAAGCCCGACGCTAACGGCAAGACTCCAGCCGAGCGTGCTGCTCGAAACGTCAAAAAGACGCTTCGCCTGTTCAACGACCATGTCATAGGCTTGCGGCGGCAGAACCAGGCCAATCAAAGGGATTCGCAGCTCGAGCGAGGCCGGATCGGAGAACAGACCGTAAAAGGAGATCAGCCCCGACAGGACCGGAAAAATTGCAAACAGCGTGAAAAAGGCGCAGCCGGCGGCGATCACAAAGAAGTTGTCGCGTATGCTCTCGACCCAGACGCGTTGCGCCACCTGCCGCCAACCCTTGAGGGGAATTTGCAAAGGGTGCGTCGCGTCGCGGCCGTAAGGATCGGGTCTAGAGCTCATCGCAGCGGATAGTAGACCCCGATCGGGATGAATGGTTTCGGCCCCTCGACAACCGGCCCCTCCGGGCCGGCCGTCGCGAATTAGTCCTCTATGTCTTAATCAAATTTGGCTGGGGATTCGACCCGAATTTTCGCCACACGATGAGCGGCGGGCGCCTGCCACCAACGCTGCACGGAGGCGGCAAGCGCGACATAAGCCGGCTTTTGGGTCTGCTATAGGCGGCGAAGCAACACGGCAACGGCCACGCCGACGAGAAAATCCGCCACGCTGACCAGATCGCCCGCGCTCGCGTGCGATGTCTGCACGACGTCGCTTACGTTGAATCCAACATCGAGCAGCTGAAAGCAGATGGAGGTGGCGATAATCAAGATTGCCAGAGGCCAGCGCGATGCCGATAGTCCATCGAGCAGCTTTGCCGCGCCGGAGTCGGTACGAGCGAGCGTCATTGGAATTCCCTCTAAGCTAAACCCCGTTGTTGGCAAGAAATTAGTCGAGGTTCGATCAGAGGAAAATTCGGCTTGGTGACTTAGCACGAATTGCGGAAGTTTCGATCCAAGGCACTAGACCGTTCGGATTAGACCATCAGGAGCAATTGCCAGGTAAATCTCAACCGGTGACATTGGCCATGCGTACTCGATGTCTCTCAACGAACGGGTTGCCGAAGCGGTGGAGGCCCCTGTGATACTGATCGTGGATCCCGACCGGATAGGAGGTTGGGCTCTTTCGCTCGTGCTTCAGGATGCGGGCTACCGGACGCTGGTTGCGCGTTCGGGTGAGGACATGCTCAAAAAAGTGCGGTCGGCAGCCGATCAACCATTCGCCATTATTTCCGACTACGAGCTAGACGGTGAATTGGACGGGGTGGAGTTGGCGCGTAAGATCGCAAAAGATACGGGATGCCGGCCAATGACCATTTTGTCCTCCTGTCGCGATAACGAATCGGCAAAGACCCAAGCGCGCCGCGCCGGGTTCCTTTTCTGTTCGAAGCCTATGGAGCCACGCCGGATTCTTGGATTGCTCAAGCACGCGTCGAACCAGCCAGATAGGACTGGGGACGCGAGCTTCTCCCCGTAAGCCGAAATGAGAAAGATCGACACGCCTGAAGGGCTGTTGCGCCTGCTCGCGGACACCATCCCAGGACTCATCGCCTTTCTCGATCGCAATCTTGAGTACCGCTACCTGAACGCTCAATACCGAGTGTGGTTCGGCGTCGATCCGGGCGAGCTCATTGGCAAGACGCCGCGCGAGCTCATGGGAAGCAAGACATTTGCGCTAATGGAACCGTTGTTTAAACGCGCCCTTGAAGGCGAGCCGGTCATTGAGGAGATCGGTATTGATTATTTCTGGGGCGGCGAGCGGCCGGTGAGATGTCACCTTTTGCCTCACAAGATCGATGGCAACGTTCTCGGCCTGTGCTCTATGATCGTTGATATTACCGACGAGCGCGACATTCGGGAAAGGCTCGAAGAGGCGACCCGCGCGAAATCACGCTTCCTGGCGGCAGCAAGTCATGACCTGCGTCAGCCTTTGCACGCACTTACGCTATTGACGCACGCTTTGCGGCGCCGCACCGAAGGCGTGCCGGAAGCAGAAGAACTGTTGGGCCACATGGACGATGCGCTGACGTCCTTACGGAGAATGTTCGAGGCGTTGCTCGACGTGTCGAAGCTCGATGCGGGCGTGATGAAACCCGACAAAAGAACAATCCCGCTTAAGCCTCTGCTCCGGTCCGTGTGTCAAACATTCGCCCTTCAGGCAGATCAACGTGGACTTCGGTTTTCTCTCGTGCCCGTTGACGGTTTTGTCGAGACGGATGCCGCAATTTTGGAGATGACGGTTTCAAATCTTATTGCCAATGCACTGAAATTTACCGCCCACGGCGGCATCCTGGTGGGTTGCCGGCGGCGGAATGGCAGGCTCCACATCGAAGTTTACGACACCGGCCCTGGCATCGCGGCGGATCGGCTGGGGGCGATCTTCGAGGAGTTTGAGCATAGCCGCTCCGGCGCTGTCGGTATCAATGAGGGGATGGGCCTCGGCCTCTCGCTGGTACGGCGGTATTGCGACATGATGGGCTATGGCTTGGATGTACGATCGACGCTTGGTCGTGGGAGCCGCTTCAGCATCATCATTCCCGAAGTCATTCCAAGCAGTAGTGGGACACAGGCAGCGCGGCCTGCGCCGGCTCGGACGCCCCTTCACGGAGCACGAATACTTGTGCTCGATGACGAACAAACCGTCAGTTTCGCCTTGTGCAAGGATTTGGAGGATCAGGGCGCGGACGTCTTTTCCGCCGAGCGCACGGACGAGGCCGAAGCGATGCTACTAGGCGATAATTGGCCTGATGCGGCAATCGTCGATTACGACCTCGGCGGGGAGGAGACGGGTGACGCATTTATTGCCCGGGTAGAGGCCGACAACAACCGGGTCATTCCGACCTTGATTCTGACGGGCTCGACCGATCCGGAGACCCTTCGGACGCTGGCAGCCTCGGGCCGTCGTTGGCTTACGAAACCCGTCGATCCCGAAATGCTGTCTGCTGCGGTCGCCGGGCTCATGCAGAATTCGGCGCAGGGTCGCGGCTCAAGTTCTCGGCCATCTTAGCTGCCTCGACCCTGTTGCGTACGCCAAGAGCGCGAAACAGACCGGCGATATGTATTTTCACCGTGCTCTCAGACAGATCGAGTTCGCGCGCAATTTCCTTGTTTGTCTTGCCCTGCTTAAGCAGATCCAGCACATCATGCTGTCGCGGCGTTAGCGTTGGCGGCGGGGCGGGTTGTTCGGGGGAACGCGACTTTGACTCCGCCAAAGCCGGAGGCACATAAATCTGTCCGCTCATGATCTGTTTCAGGGCCGCAACGATTTCGTCTTCATCCGCACTCTTAAGAATGTATCCATGCACGCCAGCGGCAAGGCACGTCAGCATATCGTTGCGATCATCGGACCCCGACATGACCGCAAGCGGCAGGTCCGGCCGAGCCTGGCGAATCTGGGCAATGTCGCCGGGGCCTGTCATCCCGGGCATCTTCAGATCGACAATTGCCAGCACAAGGCGCTCGTCGACGACGTGGGTCATCGCGCCCGCCAGATCCTCGGCTTCGAGAACAATGGGTATGTTCAAGGCGTGGCTAATAAGCGTCGCCACACCGCGCCGGGATACGGCATGGTCATCAGCGATTAGGCAGGCGACGTTGCTATTGCTCTTAGCCATGGATTTGGCCTCAAAGAGATTTGGACGATTGTAGGGTGGACTGGGGAGGGTGTGTGTCTGCGGGGGGACAGACTCACGAAAAATGACGCAGAACTGACGGAAGACTTAGATAATAACGCTGAACCGATGGAAAGGTTCCACCCTAGATGTACGACCTAATTATTTCGCTGGTCAAATAATTTCGGACTTGTTGGAGGGGCAGCCGGTGAGAAGTGCAGCAGAGCTTTCATCCCGTCAGAGTTTGCCCTTCCAATTTATTGCCGGTCCTTCCGAAACCGGAAAAAGCCGGCGACGGCGCAAGCTGTTGTGTGTCATTTGCCTCGATCAATGCTCTGACGCTTCCTGCCTTTTCCAACAGACCGGCGGTGTGGCGATAGGCGGCATCGGCAACTCTGCGACACTTCCTCCAGTCCATGAAGCCGACCCCTGCGGTCCCTTCCGGTACCAAAAAGAGGTCGCCCTCGGCGGAAATGACTTGGAAACGCTGCTCGCTGGCCATGATCATGCTGCGCATGAGAACCGTGGCAAGTGAGGGATAGCGGTGCCGCTTCCGCTGCAGCAGAAGATTTCGCAAAATCATCCCGCGCGTTGGGAACGCCCCGTAGCGTGCCGGGGAACGCCAGGGTCGCTGCCGCTTCAGCCTGACGACGATGTTCGGCCCGGGCTTGAGCTTTCGCATGATGGCGACCGGCACATTGTCGATCATCGCGCCGTCGACAAGCACGTCGCCGGTACTGGTAATGAAAGGCGGCAGAATGCCGGGAATCGCCGTTGAGGCGCGAACCGCCTCCCAGGTCGGTCCGTTCCGGTGGATATAGGCATCGTTGCTGGTCAGGCTCGCCGAGACGGCAAAGAAGTTGAACGGCAAATCCTCGATCGTCTTTCCGGCGTAGTTGCGTTGCAGCGCGTCGTCAAACACCCGATGGTCGAGGAGGCTGTGCACGGGGATCGTCAAACGCCGCAGCGCCCGGTTGCGGACAAACACTTCCTCGATGAGTTCGACGACTTCGTCGGGTTTGAGGCCCAACGCCAGGGCGGCAGCCATGGCGGCGCCGACGCTTGTTCCGCCATAGAAATCGATTGGCTCGCCGGCTTCCTCCAGTGCCTTGGCGACGCCGAGATGCGCAGATCCGAGCGCGGCCCCACCGCCGAGCACCAGGCCGAGCGCGGAACCGGAAAGGAAGCGGCCAAGCCGTTCGAAGTCGCGCCGGTCGTCGAGGGCGATGTGATGGTGGAGCTTGACGTCTCGCGGCGCGAGCCACTTGTCGGCGCCGGTGATCGCTGCGGCGGCGCGATCCCGCCATATGACGAGAGCACGATCGCTGGGCAAGAACAGGCTGGCGGCCTGCAGCTCGAATTCGCTCGGCGCGGTTGCGGCGGTACATGTGTCGGAGGCTGGCGCGACCAGCAGCAAATGATCGGCGAAGCTCAGGCAGGCGCGATTGAACGGCGAGTCGCCGCGATCCATCGAGAACAAGAGGACATCAGCTCTTTTCTCCAACCTTGCGATCCGGTCGCGCAGCCGCTTGTCGTTGCCAATGGAGGCCGATTCGCCCAACGTCGCCGGCGTCACGACAGTCGCATCGGACTGCGTCATCGCCTCGGCGATTGCGGATGCGAAGCCGTCGGGAAGGCGGCTCTGCAGCCCGATTGGCAGAAGGGCGACGGTGCGCGGCGGCTTAGGTTGCATGACCGGGCTGGCGCTGGCCACTTGCGCCAGCCGCTTTGCAACCGCGGCAAGGATCGCCGATACGATGCTCGGCTCCTCGCGGGCGACCTCGGCATAGTCCTTGGTGGTGAGCACAAGCACCGTGCTGTCGCGTGCGGCGACGACGTTTGCCGTGCGCCCACCGCCGGCGAAGAAGGCGAGCTCGCCGAGCGGTTCACCGGGTCCAATCTCGGCGACCGCCTCCTCTTTGTCGTCGGGAAGTACCAGAAAGCGTCCGCTTACGACCAGATAGAGAACGTCCGGTGGATCGCCTTGCCTGAGGAGCACGGTCCCGCGACTGACCCTTTTGACCGTGGTCCTTGCTTCGAGCCGCCTGAGAGCGGTGGGACTGAGTTCCGAGAAGGTCGGAATCGACGCAAGAGTTACCTCGGGCAACTCTCGCTGGTTCGGGAGGAACCTATGCCCGGCGATTTTGCCGCCGCGTGCAGACACGGCGACCGGTTGGTTTACCAACTCGACCATTGCCGCACCAACGACGAGCCCGATCGCACCGAACTCGCATTCAAAAGCAGTACGAACACAGATCAGATCACGTACACGGATTAATGTATAGGTAAAAATAACAAACGTGTCACGGATTAATGTATAGGTAAAAGCACACGTTAAGGATTAATGTATAGGTAAAAGTAGCCTTTGATTTTTTTGAATCGCGTGACACCCGCGCACCGGCCGCGCGAGGCGCGATGTCGGAAAGCGTGCCGAATGCCCGCGGTGCCTGCCGGTGTCCATCGGACCACGGCGTCCGCGTTGATCGCTACAGGATATTGTCTGCTGTTAGCGGGACTCGGCTTCGGCCGGTTCCGGCCGTGAGCGCTGCTTCTTATCGATCACGGCAAGGATCAAGCCTTGCGCGTCGAAGAACCGCGACGTCCGCTCGCAATAGTCCTTGTAGGAGTCGCCGTAATGCTTTGCGAGCCAAGCTTCCTCGACGAGCGCCATCAACACATACGCGCCGGCCATCAGCGAGGCCAGAACCAGAGCAAGCCACGCGTCGGCGCAGATGACGAGTCCGATCAGCCCGACGATAGATGATGCGTATTGCGGGTTCCGGCTGAAGCGGTACAGCCCATGGCTCACCAAACCGTCAGTCCCGCAATAGGTGTTGCCGAGGCCGAGGTTGAAATAGCCAAACACGGTGATGCCGAAGCCAACAAGGAACAGCGGCACGCCAATGATGAGTCGGCTCCAGTCGACAAGGCCTGCGCTATTCCAATCCAATACGGCGACAACGAACGTCAACACCATGCCGCCGCGAAACAATCCCCAGAAGGTGAGGCTCTGCCAGCTACCCGGCTCGGGAGTCGGCCAAATGCGGAAGGGCGGAGCGAGCAGCGTGCGAAGCAAAAGGACATCGAGCGTCAAGGCGACGATGAGGCCTACCGCGAAAACAACGCCCGTGTAATCGAAATCAATCATGACCGCCGCGCAAAGAAGCAGATTCAGATTGCAAATTTGCGACAAAATCAGCTGGCCGAAAGCGGACGTTCAGGGGTTCGAGCTAGCTGACGGTTACGGCGTTTCGCCACCGACGCGGATCGCTTTACAAGCCGGACGAGCTTGAACTTCCGCGCGGCCGGTTCCTTCTTCGCCTTATCCATATGATCGCGCCGCCAGCGGCGGAACCGCGCGCGCTTTCGCGGCAAGCCAAAAGTCTGCGCGACCACGATGTTGTCGATGAATTCCTTGGCCGAATTCTCCCAGCTATAGCGAAGCGCGTGCTCGCGTGCCGCCCCGCGGGGAAGCTCTAGCGCCTGAAGGGCGGCGGCCTGAAGATCCTCATCCAGCACACCGCAAGCCGGGTCCGTCAGCACATCTTTGGGCCCGCTTGCCGGAAAGGCGGCAACGGGGAGGCCGCAGGCCAGCGCTTCCAGCAGGACCAGACCGAACGTATCGGTGAGGCTCGGGAATACGAACACATCCGCCGAGGCATAGGCCTCGGCAAGATCGTCACCCTCTTTGGGGCCGGTGAACAGCACGTCGGGGTAAAGGCGCTCAAGTTCCGCCGCCTGCGGGCCGCTGCCGACCACGACCTTTTGTCCGGGAAGCTTAAGGTCGAGAAAGGCCTTGACGTTCTTCTCGATGGCGACCCGGCCCACATAGAGAAAGACCGGCTGTTCACCGAACAGGCGAATGTTCCGCGGCCTGAACAGGTCGATGTCGACACCGCGCGTCCATCGCATCATCCGCTTGAAACCACGCGACTTGAGATGAGCCTCGACTGACGGTGCGGCGACGAACATAGCGGCGCCGGCGTTATGAAAGCGGCGCTGCAGGCTATAGCCCCAAGATTCCGGTACGGGCAGGCGGGCCGAAAGATATTCGGGGAAACGCGTGTGATAGCTCGTGGTAAAGGGTCGCTTCATCTTCCGGCAGTAACGCCTCATCATCAGCCCGATCGGTCCCTCTGTGGCGATGTGGATGAAGTCTGGGCGCACCTCGTCCACATGGCGCGCAAGCGCGCCGGGGCTGACGAGGGCCAATCTGATCTCGGGATAAGTGGGGCAGGGTAGGGTGCGGAACAGCGGCGGCATGAGGAAGCTGACCTCGGCGCCGAGCTTCGGAATCTCCTGAGCGAGGTGCTCATAGGTGCGGACGACTCCGTTGACCTGGGGATGCCAGGCATCGGTCGCGACGAGGATGCGCATTAAACAACAGCCTCAAGCTTCTCAACCGTCACCTCAGGCACACGCGTAGCCGTGTGCGGATTCCAGCGTAGGATCTCGAAGCTTCCATCCTCGTTCTCGCCCACTGCCGTACAGCTTTCGACCCAATCTCCAGTGTTGATGTAGACGATGCCGTCGATGCGATGTATGGCAGCGTGATGGATGTGCCCGCAGATCACGCCTTGCGTGCCTTGGCGGCGTGCCGCCTCTGTCAGCGCCTGCTCGAACTCCCCGATGTAATTCACCGCCCGCTTGACCTTGTGTTTGAGGTGAGCCGAAAGCGACCAATAGGGTTTGCCGAACCAACGGCGGGCGACGTTGAGATGCGTGTTCAGCCACAGCGCCAGCATGTAGCTCCAGTCCCCCAGCAGGGCGAGCCATCTGGCGTAGCGCACGACCACGTCAAACTCGTCGCCGTGCATGACGAGATAGCGTTTGCCGTCCGCACCGGTATGGACCGCCTGACGTTCGATGGCGATGCCGCCGAACTGCAAGCCGCAATAGTCGCGCATCGCTTCGTCGTGATTACCGGGGATATAGACGAGGTCGGTACCCTTGCGGACCTGGCGAAGCAACTTCTGCAAGACGTCGTTGTGGGCTTGCGGCCAATAGACGCCGCGCTTGATATGCCAGAAATCGACAATATCGCCGACCAGGTAAATACGGGGGGCGTGATGGTGGCGCAGGAAATCCAGGAAAGCTTCGGCTTGGCACGCCTTGGTGCCAAGATGGATGTCCGAAATGAAAAGCGCGCGGTAACGTCTGGTTTCAACGTCGTTCGGCGCGTCGTCGTCAGGCCGTGTGTTCAGCACGATGCGGCACTTAAGCTGATTTTGTATCAGTGGTATGACAAAAGAGCGCTTAACGATCCCGCGGGAAACGGGGATGTTGGCTATTGTACCGCCAGCGCCTCTGGCCGGGACGTCTCTGCAGCAAGCTCGTATCCGAAACCGAATTTGGTGGCCGCGCCGAGAGCAAAGCCTACGCTGATCGCGAGGATCACAAACAGGATGTTTCTGGCAACGCCATGGCTCATGTCGCGAGCGTAGTGAAGGAACCTGACAGTTTTTTAAATCCGGCCAGGAATGGCGTTCCGTCCCGCAGATCGCTCAGAAATGCGCTAAAGGATCCTTTGCCGGCGTTCGACAAATCGGCGCATTCAGCCCTTATTGGGTCGTCTTGCCCCATCCACTCGGCGCTGCATGATCGGGCCGTTTCCGATAACATGCGCGGCTGAGGCACGATCCGCGGGGTCCGGTCCCGCAAGCGGTGTAGCAGACGGTAATGTGAGGGAGTGACTGTGAACAGGCTTGGCGTTGCGCTGACCGGAGTCCTACTTCTTTTTTCTGGTCTGGCGGGGGATTCCGCCGCCGTCGAGGCGTCACCGGCGCAAGTCAAGGTCGTGGCGACCTACGATGTCTCTCTCGCTGCCTTTAGTCTGGGCGAGGTTCGGCTTAAGGCGCGTTTTGACGGGCCGTCCTATCGGATGCAGGGCGATGGCCGTTTTTCTATTTTCCTCGGCCGGACCTACAAATCGTCAGGCACAGTCGAGAGCAGGGGCCGGCTTCAGAAGCTCGGACCGGAATCGGTGAATTTCGTCGTCAGCTACGAAGGCGGCGATAAGAAAGAGCAGCGCCGCATCCGCTTCGAAAACGGCGATGTCGCCGATGTCACGATCGTTCCGCTAAAGAAGCCGGGCCGGAAGCGCGTGCCTGTGACCCGAAAGCAGCTCGAAGACGTGCTCGATCCTTTGAGTGCGGCGTTCCTACACACGCAAAACGGCGATTCCGTTTGCGATCACACTGTTCAGACTTTCGACGGGCGGCTCAGATACGATCTTGCGTTCGCGCCGAAGCGTATCGAGGCTCTCCCCAAAGATGCCCCGCGCACCCTTTCAGGCTCGGTTGAAGTTTGCGCCGTCAAGTTCGTGCCGGTAAGCGGGCACAAGCGCGACAATCCGGTCATCAAGTACTTGTCGGGAACCGACCGGATAGAAGCCTGGCTCGTGCGTTTGCCCGAGACCGATCTCTATGTGCCTTATTGGGTCGGGGTGCCAACTATTCTCGGCAGCGTCGGGGTGACGCTCACCCGGATCCAGGTGAATCCCAAATAAACAAAACCGGCCTCAAGGATTGATGCGGCTGATCTTGGTGCCCTCAAGGGTCAGATTGTACATCAGGCCTTTTGGATCCAGCACGAAGCCGATCACCGGGCTCACGACCTTCTCCGAGTCGATCGATCCGCCGACACCCACGGTAATGATTGTCACCGAGCCGTCGACGCCGATCTTCCAGCCGGCCCGGCGCCGGAACCCATCGAGCGCGTCCTGGGTCATGAACATGATGATGATCGACCGCTCCTGCACGCCGAGCTGAAACCCGAACGAGGCCGAGACCAGATTGTAATAGCCCTGGACTCTTTTCTGGTCGAGCAGGATACCCTCGCCATACTCGCCGCCAACGCCGAAACCGGCCTTGACCACGGAGGGAAATACCAAGATGCCGGCCGCCTTGTTAGCCAGCTCGCGCGCGCCCGCAACCTGGCCGACGAAGCTGTGCAGGGTGTTATTGGCTTCCCTCTCGAGCTTGGCGGCCGATGCCGCTTCGCCCTGATGCGGCTGTGCAAACAAGGTCAAGGCGGCAACGAGGGCGAGACAAAGCGCCTTGAGAAAAGTTTTCATGAACGTTCCTCCAGAGGAATCACCGGGCTTCTGGCACATCGCTAACATCGGATTGTGGCGGCGCGCGGGTCACTACCGCTCTTAGGCGACATGCGTGGCAAGTTTTCCCTTGATCCGGTGGGGATGGGTGAAAACCTCGAACCCATCCTTTCGCGCGATGGCCGCGAGCGTCATGCCGCAAGACTCGGCCATGCGCACCGCCAAGGCGGTCGGAGCCGATACCGCGACCACGACAGGCGCCGCGATTGCCGCGGATTTCTGAACCATTTCAACCGACACGCGGCTGGTCAAGACGACGAGCCCGTCGCGCGCCGAGGCCCCGTCGCGGGCCAGCGCGCCTGCCAGCTTGTCGAGCGCATTGTGGCGTCCGACGTCCTCCCGCAGCGCGACCAGACCGCGCTCCGGCTGCCAGAACCCGGCGGCGTGGACCGCCCGTGTCTCGTGGTTCAAAACCTGCAAAGGGAGGAGAGCATTGACTGCTTCCATGATCTGATCCGGCGTGAAGACGCGGCCTTCGCCGACCTCCGGCGGAGGCCGCATCGCTTCGGTTAGGCTCTCCACGCCGCACAGCCCGCAGCCCGTGGGCCCCGCGATCTTTCTTCGCCGGCCTAGGAATTCCGCAGCGTCCGGCGCCTTCAGCCAGATGCGCAGCTCCACACCTATGGCCTCCTCGACAATGTCGATACTGTCGATCGCGTCGATGGAGGAAATCACGCCTTCGGTCAGGCTGAAGCCTATGGCGAAATCCTCCAGGTCCCGCGGCGTCGCCATCATGACCGCGTAAGAGGCGGTATTGTAGGTAAAGGCGATCGCCGTCTCTTCGGGGATGGCGCGCTCTCCTTGCTCGCTGCCGGAGCCGCGCCAGATGGAACGGAGAACGCGAATAGCAGGACTTAGCAAGATCTGCTCCTCGATTGGCTTGGAAGCTAGTCCCTCACTCCCCGCGTTACAAGCGCTTGACGTCAGAGAGCTAGAGCGTTCGCTGGGTTTTTGCGCTAGAGTCGATCGAGCCGCCGGAGTGAACCCATGGCTTTCGCCCTTCTTAGAGCACCAATCCTTGCCGTCGCGCTCGCGGCCTTCATGGCCGGCGGTCCAGCGCGCGCCGCAGAAGAGGGAGAGAAAAACCCTTGCACTGAAGATGCCATGCTGGTGTTCGACGCCTCGGGCTCCATGGCCGGTAACCTCAATCAAGGCATCGCCACGACCAAGCCCCGCATCGAAGAGGTGCGCGCGGCGCTCGCCAGGGTGCTGCCCGCCATCACCCGCTTCCGCAAAGTCGGACTCATTGTCTATGGTCCGGGGCCCTATCAGCAATGCAACGTTGAACTGGCGCTAAAGCCGGAGGCCGATGCCGCTGGAGTTATCATGCAGCAGGTGAACGCGCTGACGCCGGCCGGGAAGACTCCCCTGACGGAGGCCGTCGCAGATGCAGCCGACGTGCTCGACTACCAGCACAAGCCGGGCTTGATCGTGGTGCTGACCGACGGCGAGGAAACCTGCGGCGGATCGCCCTGTAGCTTAGGCAAGGAACTCCACGGGGATGCCGCGCATCTCACTGTCCACGTCATCGCCTTTCGCATGAAGGACTTCTCCTGGACCGGAGAGCAAAGCATCCTCGACGCAAAGTGCCTCGCCGAGTCGAATGGCGGCCTCTACGTCAAGGCCGATGCCGAGCAGGACTTAACCGAGGCGCTGCAAAAGACGCTTGGCTGTCCGATGCTGTCCCAGCTTGAGAAGTGACGTGTGCGCTCAGCCTTGGGCTCGAGCCCATAAGTACGCTATAGGGATCCAGCTTCCAACGGGGGAACTTGATGCTAGAAGCAGACCAAAGGGACGCTGCGCGCCTTTTAAAACCGAACGTGACGGCGATCGCCCTCGCGGCCACTCTTGCCGCATCGTTAGCCTATTCGAGTGCAGTGGCCGAGAGCCTGACGAAAGAAAAGGTCGAGGTCGCGCTCCCCAAGCTGGAGGAACTTGCGAGACATGCCGTCGCGAGTGGCGGCGTCCCGGGTCTCGCCATCGCCGTGGTCTACAAGGATGAGGTCATTTACTTAGGTGGGTTCGGGCGCCGAGAGGAGGGAAAGCCGGGTGGCGTCGATGCCGATACGGTGTTTCAGCTTGCCTCCCTATCCAAGCCGATCTCGTCCACAATCGTGGCAGCGCTTGTCAGCGATGGCACTGTTCGCTGGGACTCGCGTATCGCCGATCTCGATCCCGCGTTCCAACTGCACGATGCTTATCCGACAGAACAGGTGACCGTCCGGGATCTATTTGCTCACCGGAGCGGCCTTTCGGGAAATGCCGGAAACGATCTTGAGGGTCTCGGATTCTCACGCGACGAGATTCTGCATCAATTGCGCTATCTTAAACCGACAAGTAGCTTCCGTGCAGGTTACGCCTACAGCAATTTTGGCCTAACAGAAGGGGCGGTTGCCGCCGCCCGGCCCACAGGGTTGGCCTGGGAGGACGTGGCCCAGGAGAAACTCTACAAGCCGCTTGGCATGGCCTCGACCAGTTCGCGCTATGCGGATTTCGTGAAGCACACAAATCGGGCGTCACTGCATGTTCGCGTTGACGGTAAGTGGACGGCTCTCGTGACACGCAATCCAGATCCGCAATCTCCGGCGGGCGGCGTGAGTTCGAACGTACGTGATCTTGCCGATTGGGTGCGGCTTCAGCTCGCCAACGGAAAATTCAAGGGAAAGCAGCTGATCAAGGAGGAGGCTCTCGCCGAGACGCATGTCCCGCTGATGGAGCGTGGTGAGCACGCGATCACCGGAGCGCCGTCATTCTATGGGTTGGGCTGGAACGTCAATTACGGCCAGTATGGCACGGTCTGGGGACATTCCGGCGCGTTCAGTCAGGGTGCGCGCACCGTGGCAAACCTGCTGCCCTCCGAGCAACTCGGCATTGTGGTGCTTTCCAACGCATTTCCCACCGGCGTGCCCGACGCCCTTGCCGATTCTTTATTCGACCTCGTCTTCACCGGTGAGGTAACACGGGACTGGGTCACGCCCTGGAATGCCATCTATGCATCCATCATCGAGCCGGCGGTCGAGGCTGCCAAGTCAACCTACGGCACGCCGCCTGCCTCCTCATCGCCGGCATTGCCGCTTACAGCCTATGCTGGCACTTACCAGAACGATTATCTGGGCTCGGCTACCGTCGCGGCGGGGGACAGCACCCTTACGCTGAAGCTCGGGCCGCGCGGAGCTAAATCCTATCCGCTGACGCATTTCGACCGGGACCTATTTGTCTATTTTCCCGACGCTGAGACGCCCGATGTCCCCTCGGCGGTGACGTTCCAGATCGGGCCCGACCGAAAGGCAAGCCAAGTGACAATCGGGAATTTGAACGACAACGGGCAGGGCGTGCTCGCCCGCGTCGAGAACGACTAGAAGCGGCGCGCCGGGATCTGGTTCAGTACAGCAGATAGGTCTCGCGGATTGCCACAAACTCGGCTTCGCCTGCGTCCCAGCTCCCGACGATGTCCGCAAGCGGCGCCTGACTCTCGATTTGCTGCCTCAACGCCGGCGATCCGGCGAGAATATCGATCGGCATCTTGTCATGCTCATATTCGTAAGGCGGGTCGCGCCACGCGAACTTGTCGGGCGCTTGGCCGTAGCACTCGCGCATCAGCGCCACGCCAACCTTCACCGGTTCGAACGCCTGCCGGTCGGTGACGTGAATCTGACAACCGCCGCAGGTCTCCTTGGCGTGCTTCTGGAAAGTCGGCTCAAAAATCGCAGGCCTGAAATGGACGCCCTTAAGGCCGCTCGCGTTCAGGCGCGCTGCGAGCCGCTCGCCATCGAGCCAAGGCGCCCCGATCAGCTCAAAGGGGCGGGTGGTTCCCCGTCCTTCGGACAGCATGGTCCCTTCAAACAGCACCGTTCCCGGATAGACGATGGCGGTGTCAAGGGTCGGCATATTGGGTGAGGGCATCACCCAAGGGAGCCCGGTCTCGTCCCAATACATGCCGCGCGACCATCCCTCCATGGCGATGATCTCGAGCTCGGCACCGATACCGTGGTGCTCGTTGAACAGACGGGCAAGCTCGCCGATGGTCATGCCGTGCCGCATCGGGATGGGGAATTGTCCCACGAAGGAGTCATAACCCGCTTCGAGCATAGGTCCCTCAAGGGCTTCGCCTCCGATCGGGTTGGGCCGGTCGCAGACGATCACGGGAAGACCTTTACGCGCCGCGGCACGCAGGCAATTGGCCATGGTGTAGATGAAGGTATAGATGCGCGCGCCCACATCCTGGATGTCGATGACCAGCACATCGATCAGGTCGAACATTTCAGGGGTCGGCTCGCGCGTCTCGCTATAGAGCGAGAAGACCGGCACGTTGCGCGCGGCATCCTCGGCATGGGGCGTCTCGACCATGTTGTCCTGGAGGTCGGAGCGAAAGCCATGCTGGGGACCGAAAATTGCCGTGAGCTTGAAGTCCCGGGCGGAAGCGAGCCCGTCAACGATGTGCCGGAAGGTGCGGTCGATCGAGGCGGGATTGGCGACCACGCCGACGCGCAGCCCGTTGAGGCGCGGCGAGGCAAGGAGGCGTTCGGACCCAAGCAGCATGAGCTATGAGCGCTTGAGCAGGGAGGGGGACATTCGCCGCAGCTTGCGCATCAGGCCCTCCTGGCCGGAAAGTGTGGGGTGATGGTGGCGGTCCGTCGCAGCGTTTGAAACTAGGGTCCTGCTATGGTAATCGGCGGCGGGGTCGGCTGGAAGCCTGAGGGAAATCCTTGAAAACCTGGATTGTTCGAGGCGTGGCGCCTGAAACCTCTGTGCCCGATTCGACCCCGTCTGCTGATACAATGCGCCAAGGAGGCTCGGTGGAGATTGCATGAGTAAAGACCGTAAGCAAGCGATTCCCGCCTTCATCGATCTCGCCGCGCAGCGGGAGCGATTGGGTGACCGCGTCGAGAAGGCGATCTCCGCGGTGCTCGAGCATGGCCAGTACATCCTGGGACCCGAAGTTGTGGAGCTCGAACGCGAGCTTGCCGCCTTCTGTGGCGCGCGGCACTGCATTACTTGCGCCAATGGCACCGATGCCTTGTTGCTGGCTCTGATGGCCGAAGGTATCGGCGCGGGCGATGCCGTGTTCGTGCCGGCCTTCACCTTCGTCGCGACCGTTGAAGTCCCGATCCTTGCCGGTGCCACGCCGGTGTTCGTGGATGTGCACCCCGATAGTTTCAATCTCGATGCCGAAAGTCTGGAGGCGGCAATCGGCGAGGCAAAACGGCGCGGGCTAAACCCCCGATGCGTCATCGCCGTCGATCTCTACGGCCAGCCTGCCGACTATCCGGCTATTAATAGAGTCGCCGAGGCTCACGATCTTCTGGTGATCGCCGATGCGGCCCAGAGCTTCGGTGCCAGCCTTAACGGGCAGAAGGTCGGCACGCTCGCCCCCTTCACTGCGACAAGCTTTTATCCGGCCAAGCCGCTTGGCGGTTATGGCGACGGCGGGGCGGTCTTCACCGACGACGATTCCCGCGCCGCGCGGCTCTTGGCGCTGCGCAATCACGGCAAAGGTCCCGACCGGCCTGATACCGAACATGTCGGACTAAACAGCCGCCTTGATTCGATCCAGGCCGCGATCCTGCTTGAGAAACTTCGTCTGTTTCCGGATGAGATCCGTGCCCGGCAGGATGTGGCCGATCGCTATAACGAGGCGCTGGCGTCCGTTGTTAAAGTGCCCGAGCTGATGCCGGGAGCGACCTCGGTCTGGGCGCAATATACGATCGTCACCGACCGGCGCGACGAGATCGCCAAGGTCTGCCGCGAGGCGAGCGTTCCCACCGCGATTCACTATACGGCCTCGCTGAATTCCCTGCCGCCGTACCGGCAGCTTCCAACCGCCC
>Ga0307442_1000182_pt1 | contig 28085 bp, 25 predicted proteins | sample SalMarWE160430MG_FD_202143 | JGI IMG/M metagenome (GOLD analysis project Ga0307442, IMG submission 202143) | Salt marsh sediment microbial communities from the Plum Island Ecosystem LTER, Massachusetts, United States - WE1604-30 | ecosystem: Environmental > Aquatic > Marine > Intertidal zone >...
TAGATTCAAAATCACAAACTTATAAGACTTATTGGAGAGTCTTTTTCTATAAAATCTGGGTTTTTGGAGGAATGTCTTTAGGCTTCTTTTATGGATTATTCTTAATTATGATATTTGGAAACATACAATTTGATTACAGAATTACAATATCCGGTGTTTGGACCACAATTGTCTTGGTTTCTACAGCTAACATATTTTTAATGTTTCTTAGTACGCACAATAAATCCCCTGGTGCTTTAGATAACGCATCAGGAATGGCCATCGTGTTTGGGTTAAGTAGTCATTATTTAAATAACCCTCTTGATCATTTCAATTTATGGTTTTGCCAGTTTTCTGCTGAAGAATTAGGAACAATGGGATCTCGCATTTTTGTTGATGATCATGAGAATTTCTTTAAAAAAGGAAGAATATATACAATAAATAATGATATGGTCTCTTGTGGTTGTCATAAAAAGAATAGAATAGAATATTTCAAATCATATGGTGCTATAATACGGAAACTGAATGCACCATTGTTAAGTAAATATCTTGAAATTGCAGCAGGAGAAGAAAATTTGCATATAAAAGGATTTCATTTAAGTACTGGAGCACATACTGATGCTGTTCCTTTTCATTTAAGGGGTTGGGACGCAATTGATATTACTACTAAAGCTGCAGCACGTTATACTCATACCATTCACGATACACCTGATAAAGTTGATCCTCAAATATTAAAAGAAACATGCCAGGTTATAAATAAAGCAATAAATCTGATTGATCAAGATTATGAAAAATTATGTAATAATAATGAATTAAACTGTGAGGCATAATGAGTTTAACAATTACAGAGAAAATATTTAAAAAGCATTGTCAAGTCAAAAACATTTCACCGGGAAATTTTATTGAAGCTGATATTGATTTAATTATGGTACATGAACAATTAGGAGGAAGAATTAATAAAGAATATGAAAAACTCGGAATAGACTATGTCTGGGATCCTAATAAAATCTTTTTTATCCTCGATCATTGGGTGCCTGCTCCAACTATTAACGCAGCACGAATGCACCAAGATTGTATTAAATTTGCAGAAAAATATAATTTTGTTCATAATATGGGGATTAATAAAGGAATCTGTCATCAAGTTCTACCAGAATTAGGATTTTCAAGACCAGGGATGTTAATAGTTGGTTCTGATAGTCACACAACAACTTATGGTGCTTTCAATTGTCTTTCGACAGGTATAGGTGCTACTGACGTTTCTGTTGTATTTGCTACTGGAAAATTATGGTTTTTAGTTCCTGAATCTATTAAAGTTGAATTAACAGGTAGATTAAATAAAGGTGTTATGTCTAAGGATTTCATCTTAACTATGATTGGAGAAATCTCGACCAAAGGTGCTTTATATAAAGCGCTAGAGTTTCATGGAACTGGTTCTTCTTGGTTATCAATTGATTCTCGGATGACAATCGCAAATATGGTTGTAGAAGCGGGTGCTAAATTTGGAATTTTTCTACCCGATGAAAAACTCAAATTATGGTTAAGAAATAGGACCTCTCAAACTTATGAATTTGTAAAACCAGATGAAAAAGCGGAATACGAGAATGACCTAAATTATGATTTATCAAGTATAACCCCAGTAGTAGCTAAACCATCGAATCCCGGAAATTTAGCATCTATAGAAGAAGTTCAAGGTGAGGAAATAGATCAAGCATTCTTAGGAAGTTGCACTAATGGAAGAATGGAGGATTTACGCACTGCCGCTAGAATATTGAAAGGGAAAAAAATACATCCAAAAACAAGATTAATAATCACTCCCGCATCACGAGAAATATTTATGAACGCTATGGCAGAAGGGCTAATTGAAATCTTTTTGAATGCTGGTGCTGTTGTTACGCATTCTACTTGTGGGGCATGCATAGGTGGTCATTTAGGTGTGTTAGGACCCGATGAAAGATGTATTAGTAGTACAAATCGAAATTTTATTGGAAGGATGGGGGATCCCACAGCTGAAATTTTCTTAGCATCACCAGCAACCGTAGCTGCGTCAGCTTTAAAGGGAAAAATATCTGATCCTCGGGAGGTGCTATAATAATGGAAAATATTGAGGGTACGATTTATATTTTAGGGGACGATATTAATACTGATGATATCGTACCTAGCTATACATTGACAATGAGAGATCCTAATGAAATGACCAAACATGTTTTAGAATTTATTGATCCTGACTTTACGCAAAAAATTGCTCAGAGATCCATAATTATAGGCGGATATAATTTTGGGACTGGAAGTTCCCGAGAAGAAGCGGTAAATGTATTTAAAATTCTCGGGATAAAGGCCATCATTGCAAAATCGTTTTCAAGGATATACTTTCGAAATCTTATTAATAATGGAATTGCCGCAATCAAATGTGATTGGGATGAAGCACTATTTTCGGATGGAGATCAAGTAAAAATCTCAATTGAAAATGGGATAATTTTCAATAAATCAAAAAATCTTAATATTCAGTACAAAAAGTTACCTCAATTTTTGAAAGAAATACTGGAATCTGGTGGAATATTAAATCAGTTAAAACAAAAATTAAAATCAAATTAATCAAGCATATTCATCTTAGATTTCTCTTTTGAGTTTTTACCCTTTTTCATATATTATTCCTGTTCCGCCTGATGGATAATGAAATTTAATGGCATCAGCTTCGCAAACTTGATAACATGCTGCGCATTCTAAACATTTCTCTTTATATTCTTCTGAAATAGAAATTATATATTCAATCTTACGCCATAAATTAACCACACATACTAGAATGCATTGTCCGCATCTGTTACATCTATTTTGATCAATGAATATAAAATCCCCTGTGCCCGGTGTGTGTTTTGTTAAACCATTGTTTTTCACATATCATCCCTCCTTGGTTTTTTTTTCTTGGGAATTAAATCCAATACCTTGGGAAGTGCAGACATTAATTTCTGAGGATCCATCATTTTATCCAGATCATCCTCAAAAATTTTCGCTACAAGTGGAAAGACATATTTCATTATGAAAGGTAGAGCGTTAGGCATGTATGATTTAATTTGTGATGCTATCTGTCGAACTCGTTTTGCGTGTGGTTGAGACCAATCATATATCCCTCCCATTATCTCCATAAACATTGGAACAAACCAAGTCATTGTTTCTTGTGGACTGAAAGGGAGTGCTTTCCAAATATTATATAATTCTTCTCCAGCTTCGAATTCTTCACCGATAGATGTATGTTTCCATACTTTGTCAAATTTTGAGAGAAAGTCTTTCGAAAAATTTTCAGAGTTGATTGCCTCTGCTGCCACTTCTGCTGCAGCTTTCCCAGTTACCATAGCGGGATATATCCCTTCTGCTTCAAGTGGACAAGGAAATCCTCCTGCATCGCCCACTAAGATAATTCCATCAGTGTGTGTGTTATATGGATATTTCAACCATGGAAGAAGGTGAGATTGAAGTTCTCTTGGTTTGGCGTTCAAAATTCTTAGTAGTCTTTGATAATATTTGAGGTTTATTACGCGATTTAGATATACTAAAGGATTCTTATCCCATTTATTTAGCCAATTTGCAAGACCTTGATGAAAACCGTCGTGAAAGAACACTTGATAAGAAGCTGGAAAAATGGCTGACCACCATACTGCCAGAGTTTCATCTCCCATAATATCATCAATTTTTTCAGGGTTAGCTTGAAAATCATATTGGGGTACTACTGTAATTTGATCTTGTGCCCATTTAGTCCTTAATCCACTTTGTTTTGCAACCATCGAAACTGCCCCGTCAGCTCCAATAACGATAGGTGCTCGATACTTAATATTGTGTTCATCAATTACACCACATATTTTACCATCCTTTTTCAAGAGATCAGTAATTAAAGTTGATGTTTTTAATTCAGCACCAGCATTTACAGCAAACTCAGCAATCCAAGGATCAAACTCACTTCGGTAACAATTCATCGTTATCCAACTTTTTGCTGGTTCATACGATACTGATTTCGTAGGACGCGCCATTACATAACCAGCAACAGTACCCTCCTGATTGACGAAATAATTTCGTGCTGCAGAACCTGCTCTAATGGAAGGACACTTTTCTTGTGTTAATTCCCTCATCATATTTGGGAAATCTCTCCACATCCGAGGACCTAAACCACATCCCGATGAATTTTTTTCACCAGGTTTTCGCCCACGTTCAAAGAAAATTGTTTTTAATCCCAAATCTGCTGCATATTTTGCAGCCATTGACCCTCCAGGACCCGCGCCAACAACTATTAAATCATAAGTGTTCATGAGTTCACCCTTATTAACTGAATTTCGATTTCAAAAAGAAAATTGATAGTATATTTTTATGCAGATCACTATTTAAAATTCACTTTATAGGAACCCGAATTTTTCAATAAAATGTTATGAGAAGGTGGAATATTAGATGAATTGAAAAAGAAATTACATTAAAGATTCTATTTCTTTTTGCATTTTTTCAGTTCTTTCTTTTGATTTTAATAGAAGAGTAGTTTTACCATATTTAGAAAACCATTTATTAAATCGTTGCTCAATCGTGACTTCTTTTGTGCCTACAGTGAGTTTATCAGCAACACAAATAATTTTTTCCTCCAATGTAATAGGCAAGTATTCCTTTTCTGGTAAACCTATAAATTTTGCATCTTCTTTATCTAATCCCCCCAAAATATGGGTTTCACATATTCTAACTAATTGATTAGGCAGACCACGCTCTTTTAAAATCTTGCCTCCTATTAATGCATGATTAAAACCATGAGTCTTCGCTCTACCAATATCGTGTAAGAGAGCACCAATTTCGACTAAATTTTTATCTACTCTTTTTTTTTTAATCATGTTTGCAATTTCTAATGCTTTTTCAGCTACCTTTATTGAATGTTTGCGAACTTGATAAGGAACTCTTAATATCCTAAGCAATTCAAAAGCAAAATCACTGGTAGGTAATGGTTCATCTTTTTCCATTGTAAAATATAATTTAGTATTTACTTTAAGTTTTAGTTAATCTTAAATTAGGAAAAACTGAAGAAATAAGGAATAATAAGCCAATCTAAATTTCTTCAAATGGACCAGTAATTAATCCACCTAAAAATCCACCTATTAAAACTCCGATCATTCCAGTTAAAATGCCTCCAATAGTGGCACTTAATTGGGCTCCTTGAAATAATGCCATCAAATCTTCTCCAGAAATAACGCTTAATAACATCCAAATCAAGAAATCTACGACTACCACTAAACTGCTAGCTATTAAACTTCTCTTTACTCCTTTTACTATGGTTCCACTCACATACCCAATAAAGATACTAGCAAGGATTTGGGGGCTGAAGATCTCGATAAATGAGGGATTGCTAGTAAAAAATGAGATAATGTCAAATTCAAAATTCGCGCCAATCATCAATATAATTACTTTTAACGGATCGGAGCCCAAGTATAATTCAATACGAAGAATTACATTGTCCATGTTAAAGAAAAATACTGTCAAGAAACTAAAGCAGATTCCAACTATAATTCCAAACACTAATCGATAAGAGACCATTTTATTCTCCACAAGAGGTTAAATCTTTTAATGTGAATACTAATCAGAAAATATTATTTAATATAATAACTACTATTTAATAATTCTTTAGTTCTTGCCGTTTTAGAAGATATCTATTGATAAAATATTAAAATTATGTTATTTTATTTATGTTAATTAACGTTTTTTTTGCATAGACAAAATTAAACATTAACTGCAAGGTCTCTACTTTGGCAAGAAAGAAAAAGAAAGATGAAGAACCGGAGAAGGAAGAAGAAATTCAAGAAAAGGATGCTAAAGAACCTCTTGGCAAGCGTTTCATTGATGATTTCGAAGAAGACTTCGAAGATGATTTAGATTTAGAAAAAGAATTAGAATTGCTTGATACTGAAGATTTAGATGCTGATATTGAAGAAGCAGATAAAATTATCGATAAAGATGAAGAAAAAAAGCAACTTTATCTGAGTTGTGGAATTCATATCGGTACAAAACTATTAACTGGAGATGCTCGAAGATTTGTGTACAGGCAAACTAATTATGGTTTATATGTTATTGATTTAACAAAAACAGATGAACGATTAAAGATAGCTGCTAAATTTTTAAGTAAATATATTGAAGAAGGAAGCGAACGAGTAATTGTCACTTCTGTACGAAGATATGGAAAAGAACCTGTAAAAAAATTCTGCAAGGTTTTAGGTTGTAAAGCAATTACTACTAGATTCATACCCGGATCGCTTACTAATCCAATCATCGATGATTACATAAAAGACGCTTCGGTTGTCCTCATTGTTGACCCACATGCCGATAAAGTAGTTTTAAAAGAAGCAAGATTAGCTCGTGTTCCTATAGTCTCTTTATTTGATACGGATGACACTCTTAAAGGAATAGATCTAGCCATACCTGCCAATAATAGAGGTAAAAAAGCATTAGGTGTTGCATTTTGGCTTTTAGCCAGGCAAATCATGCTAGAATTGGGAAAGATCAATAGTGAAGATGAATTCACACCTACTCTTGAGGAATTTACTTCTAAAATCGTACCGATGTATAAACAAACATAACTCAATTTTCACTCAAATTCTTATTATTCATCATAATAATAATATTTTTGGTGATATCTTAAAATAAGATATCTGCAAATCCATTCTTTAAAATCTAAGGATTTCTCAAAATATGACTGGAGATGATTTAAAAGAATTCAATGTAATTAAAAACTTATTTTAGATTAAATCAAAATTAGACTATTTTTGCGAAAAGCTCTTTTGTTGATTTGTAAAATTTGTTTTCAGGAGAGATATCCAGCAAATTCTTGGCTAGTAAATTCATTTTGCTAATTTCTTCGTCGTTAGGGAGTAAACCCAAAAATTTTACCCTGATATCTTTTATATTATTAACCTTTTCTGTTAATAAATCTTTCATATCTTCGGGAAACCGATTCCCGATAACGAGTATGTTTTTAAAATCTAAATGGACTTCATTGGTTACTTCGACGATTCTTTCCATGGTGTGAAATCCCATTTTACTCGCATCCGTTACTATGACAAGATCGGTCACATCCTGTCCCGTCCTGCGAGCAAAGTGTTCTAATCCCGCAGGAGAGTCCACTAATACGATGTCGTAATTTTTCGATAATACATCAATTATACGCTTTAGAGTGTTATTGACACTGCAATAGCACCCTTCTCCTTCTCCGCGTCCCATTTCTAGCAAGTCAAAATCGTCCAATTCTATTAATGTGTCAAAGACTTCAGATTCTATTATTTGATCTTTCGAAACTTGGAGTGGTATTTGTCTCTTCTGAATTTTTTCTTTAAGAGCTGTCATTTTCCCCCCTACTGTTTGTTTGAATCCAATATTTTCACCGATAATATCTCCGATGTTTGCATCTGGATCAGCATCAATAACTAATACATTCTTGTATTTTTTCGATTCTATGATGTGTTTAAGCATGAGTACCAGCAATGTAGATTTGCCCACTCCCCCTTTTCCACTAAAAGATATGATCTTTAATGCCACAATTTTTCTCACTCTTTCTTTTCCGTTCACACGAGCTTATGTGAGAAAAAAAGTGCACCTCATATAAAGTTTGATTTTATGCTTTATTAAAAGTAGGTCTTATTATCCTAATTACTTAAATCGAACTTGATATCGTGATTCTATATTATAAATATTTATTTTGAGTAATCTTGGAGAAATTTTTTTTCAGAGAAATTTATCTAGTGTTTTCTTTCGAAAACGTTTCTCAACGCTATCTCTCATTCCAGGCAAATTAAAGCATGCATCAGGTATCATTTTTTTAAAATATGGAATATTTTCCCGTTCAGAAATAAATTGCGAATTATATAATGTTTCAAAGATTTCTTCGCCGGAAAATTGAATATCATCAAAATAACGAATTAATGGTCTATTTTCACTAATTTTATCTACAATTTCCTTTAAAGGAGAGATGTATTCGTGGATTATTCCCTTTTCATTAATTGTACTTGTTTTTTGGGAATATTCATTATATAAGCATATTATACATTTAGGCCATCTTTCATGGAAATATTTTAAAACACGATCAATTACTCGATGTTTGAGCATTACGACTCCAAAAAGAACCCCTCGATTATTTATTTCAGTTCGCGTAAATTGTTTAGCACGATATGCTTCAGTAGTTACTTCACGCATCATTCGATTAATTTTCTTTGCAATGGGAGTACCAGAATTCCGAAAAATTACTTCTGGAATTAATTTTATCTGTTTTATTAACAAAGGTGAGAATTTATTATGCCGAGGCAGGTTTGATAATAACTCCTCTTTGGTATATCCTTTTGCACAACCAGCAACTATCAATGGATCCCTTTTTTTTACATCGTCCTCATTCACGCGATTTCCCTCCATGAAGTTTCTTCTGGAGATAGATGTGTAAAATGATCAAGAGTTCTTTGATTTTTTCCGTTGATTAATAAGTAAGGTTCAGCTCGCTTTAATACTACTCCCACTGCTTTCAAATCTTCTCGTTTCTTAAATTCAAATTTTTTTGATTGTAAATTAATTATTCTTTTAGCGGAAATAGGTCCGATTCCTGGGACTCGAATTAAATCTTTGTATGACGCAAAATTGGGATCCAATGGACCACGCCCTTCAAAATATTTTTTTGCAAGATAGATCTTTGGATCACCTTTAGGTAGGTTGCCATCTTCAGTCAAAATATCTTTTAAATCGTTTAATTTATAGTGATATATTCTTAATAACCAGTCACTTTGGTATAATCGATGTTCTCTAGAAAGTGAAGCTGCTTGTTGTCCAGCAAGAGGAGTTCCTTCAATAGGAATGAAAGAAGAAAAATAACCCCGTCGTAAATCAATATTACGATAGCCCCAATCGATTTGTTTAAGAAGATCTAAATCAGTTTCACCATCGGCAGCCCCCACGACAAATTGGGTGGTTTGTCCGCTATTTAATATTGGTGCTCCGTCCCAACGAAATTTCTTATATCCATCTTCACGGCGATCTTGGATCATCAGTTCTTGGTATTTAACTTGACTATCTTCTTTCATGTCTTTAATAATTTTTAGGGTGTCTAAGTTATGTTTTACGCGAATTTCTTTTAACCAACGCTGGCGCAAGATTATATCATTGTTAAAGTCTTTTTGCTCCGCGATTTCGGATAGAAACTCCTTTGTAGAGGCTTCAGAATTAACTGAAATGCGATCTGAAAGTGTAATTGCTTCTCTTAATAGAGATTGACTTACCCCAGGTAAACATTTGAAATGAACATATCCTTGGAAATGATATTTAAATCTAAGAAGTCGTATCGCTTCTAGCATATCTTCAGTGGTTTCATCAGCACTACAGCAAACTCCTGATGAAATAAATACCCCTTCCACTACATTCATTGAATATAGTTTCATAAATGTACGAGCATATTCTTCTGGAGTAAAACTCATTCTCTGCTTACATGTATGTGAGAAACAGTATTTACAGTTATATATGCACTTGTTGGTATAGAGGGTTTTGAAGAGACTCATGCAACGACCATCAGGTGTATAAGAATGGCAAATTCCCGCACTAGCCGCAGCTCCTACCCAATTTTTCGAATTTCCGAAAAGTTTTGGATATTTATCTGTACGACTGGAAGCAGTGCTGGCACATATATCATATTTTGAATTTTCTCCTAAAACTCGTATCTTTTCTAAGGTAGACGGCATTTATCCTTCAGCTAAGTAGAAGTGAAAAACATCTTTTTCTGTATGTATTTATCTCTTGATCTTTACTTATAAAAAGTGAGGGATATTGAATTTTCAATATTCTTGAAGATCAGATAGTAGATTTTTATCATGCCATTTTTAATGATATATATTCATTGATTTACAAACTAAAATCTATTTTTAGTTTATTGGATTATATTTAATTAAAACCATTAATTAAGATTGTGTCAAAAATGCCTAAATATACTGGAGGAGAAATAATCTCAAAATATTTAATTAAAGAAGGGATAAAATATGTTGCAGGAATTCCAGGACATGGAAATTTACCCTTAGTCGACGCTCTTTTCAAAGATAAAGAAAAAATCAAATTTATTCAACCAAAACAAGAAATGAGTGGAGTACATCTCGCAATTGGATATTATAGAATTACTGGAAAACCTTTAGCTGTTGTCACGTCGATTGGTCCAGGTGCAATTAATACAGCAATTGGTTTAGCAGACGCTTTTGTTGATGGATTTCCTGTATTATGTCTAACTGGTGACACTCACACGCATATGCGTGGAAAAGGAGTACTCCAAGAAATAGAACGAAAAAGGGATTCTGATTTTCCAAGAATTTTAGAACCTGTAACAAAACGTTCTTGGCAAATAAGCCAAGTTTCTCAACTTCCTAATGTAATGCAACGAGCATTTAATCAGATGATGACTGGCCGGAGAGGTCCCGTTCATATTGATCTACCAATGAATGTACAAGCAGATGCAATCGATTGTGAAATTCCTGAACCACTAGAAAGAAGATCAATGGCACGCATACAAGGTGATCCAATAGAGATCAGAAATTCAGTTAAATTACTTAAAGAAGCAAAACGTCCAGTTCTATTATTAGGTGGTGGGGTTGTATCCTCAAATGCTTACGATGAGGTAAAAGAATTAGCAGAAAAAATTGGTGCTGCGGTTGTAGTCACCATGATGGGAAAGGATGCTTTTCCAAATGATCATCCTCTCTTTTGTTGGTCTACTGGCTCGAAAGGAACAAAAATAGGTCTTTCGATGACATCAAAAGCAGATGTGTTAATGGCAATTGGTTGCAGATTTGCGGACGAAACAGCTAGCTCCTACAGAGATGGAGTCAGTTTTTCAATCCCTCCTACAAATTTAATACAAATTGATATTGATCCTCATGAAATAGGTAAAAATTATCCCGTTTCAGTAGGAATTATCGGAGATGCCAAAGCATGCATAAAACAGTTAATAGTTGAATTAAATTTGCAAGGTTTCACTAAAGATTATAAAAAGTCAGAATTTTATAAAGAAATTCAGTTGGAAAGGAAAAAGTGGTTTGAATTTATCAATCAGAATAAAGATGATTCAAAAATACCTGTAATGATCTCAACAGTACTTCAAGAAATAAGGAAATTTTTCAATAGAGACGCAGTTATAGTTACCAGCTCGGGAAATGTCCAAGCTCAAATTTTACAAGAACTAGAGTTTTATGAACCCAGAACGTGTTTAACTGCGGGAGGGTTTTCCACGATGGGTTATAGTGTCCCTGCTGCAATTGGAGCAAAATTAGGACTGATAGATAAGGGAAATCCCAATTGTCAAGTTGCAGCCCTCGTTGGAGATGGAGATTTTATGATGACCATTTCTGAGATTTCAATGGCAGTGCAACTTGGATTAAATAACATATTCTTTATCGTTCTTAATAACCATGGATGGATAGCAATAAAGGATTTACAGCAAGCAGCTTTTGGTGAAGATCGAGGCTATGGTACCTCATTTGAAGATAAATATGGAAATTCATATTCTCCTGATTTTGCTAAGATTGGTGAAGCATTTGGATGCTATGCTGAAAAAATTTCTAAGATGGAAGAGATCATACCAGCATTAGAAAGAGCAGCTAAATCAAAAAAACCAGCGGTAATAGAAATAGAGGTTCAAAGGGTTTATCCTTTTACTGGGAGTCCAGCAGTTGGATGGTGGGACGTCCCAAAACCTATGTACTTATCTGAACAAAGAAAAGAATATGAAAAAGAAATTAAAGGGGAAAAACTATAATATTAAATTCAGTATCAATAAAGGAAATTTCATTTAGTTTAGGATTTGATTTATGTGGTATTGCTCCAACTAACCGATTTAGTGACGCTCCAGATGGATTTCATCCTAAAGATATTTATAAAGAATGTAAGTCTGTCATTGTATTTGCAAAAACAATTCCATATAGTTCTCTTTTTGCATCGAGTTTTGTTCCATATTCTCATCTTGGAAGTGTAATTATTCAAGAAGTTGATAGCTTAACAAATAAATTTACACGAAAATTAGAAAAGCTAGGTATAGGTGCAGTTCCAATTCCTACTGACGATCCTTATGAATATTGGGAGCCAGATAGATCATATGGAAGAGCAATCTTATCTTTAAGACACGCGGGTTATCTTGCAGGACTTGGAGTTTTAGGAAAAAACACTCTTTTGATTAATAAAGAGTATGGTAATATGATCCAACTTGGAGCCATCTTAGTAAACATTGTGTTATTAGGAGACCCTATCGTTAATTACGAAGGTTGCTTAAAAGATTGTGAACTTTGTTTAAATTCCTGTCCTATGAAAGCTTTAGATGGAAAAACGGTAAACCAAAGACTCTGTCGATCTCACTCAATCTACAAACACGAAAAAGGTTATGTGTTAAAGAGATGCAATACTTGCAGAAAAATCTGTCCCAATGCTCTTGGTATGAAATAATTTATTTATAAAAATAGAAAATTTAAGTAAAATTTTAATTACTTTCTTGTTATTTTAACTTACCTCACATTTCTGGGATTAATTAAGATGGAAATCTCTAAAAAATTTAAAGAAGATAATATTGATTATATACAATTCCAATTCACTAATTTATCTGGAGAATTTAAAGAAGTCGAATTTCCAGCGAGAATTTGGGAAATAATGTCTGAAGGAGCTGGAATTGATGGTTCTAGCTTAGGATTTTTAGATATAGAACAGAGCGATATCAAGATCTTACCTGATTTAAATACATATAGACAATCGCCTTACGATAAGAGAATTGCAAGCTTCATATGCGATATTTATACTAATGATGGTAAGCCTTTTAGTAGCTGTCCCCGTCAAATTCTAAGGCGCCAAGTTGAAAAAATTAATTCTCTAGGCTTTTCTTATTTTGTTCGACCTGAATTAGAGTGGTATTTTCTAACCAAAGATTTTAAACCTGCGGATCAGGGATCGTATATGGATACACCACCTAAAGATCAATTCCATCATCTAAGGAGATTAATTTGTGATGATTTAATTGATGCCAAAATTCCTCTAAAGACTATTCATCATGAAGCGGGACCATCTCAACAAGAAATTGAATTCATTGAGAGTCCTGCTTTATATCAAGCTGATAATGTTCAGATAGCAAAAATGTTAATAAAACTCAGAGCTCACGAAAATAATATAATTGCGAGTTTTATGCCTAAGCCTTTAACTGAAGAAGCTGGAAGTGGTATGCACATTCATCAATATTTAATGAAAGATGGGAAAAATGTTTTTGCTAAAAAAGAAAATCAAATTAATGAAAACCTTAGTTATTATATAGGTGGAATTCAAAAACACGTAGCAGCAATTTCAGCTATCCTAAATCCCTTAATTAATTCTTATCAGCGATTAATCCCTAATCACGAAGCTCCAGTTTTTACATCTTGGGGCATTGGGAATAGAACAGCATTGTTAAGGGTACCCGGTTATGAAAAATCTGCAAGGGTTGAATATCGAGCAGGGGATGCAGGTATGAATATTTATTTGGGAATAGCGCTTTTACTTGCAGCTGGAATGGATGGCATAAAACATAAAATTGAATCGAATATTCCAACTTCGAAAAATTCAGATAATTTATCTCAAGCAGAACGAGAGAAACTTGGAATAAAACAATTACCGAGAACTCTTAAAGAGTCTCTTGACGTTTTTGAAAGTGACAAATTAATTTTAAAAGTTTTAGGGGATAAATTTATGAAAAAATATCTCTCACTAAAACATCAAGAGTTATTTGAATACGAAAATATTAACGAATCCAAAGAAAAACAGGAATGGGTATTTAGAAGATATATAAACTGTTAATCTCATAAATTTAAAAACTCCAATAACAGTTCTGTTAGCTCATTAAGAATCAAGACTTTAAATATATCATTTTCTTTAGCCTCAACTTTAATTTTCCCTTTCATAAATGCATTTATGGGATCTGTCTTAAAAATGACTTCTGCTGAAGTTCTAAATCCCATTTCAAACCTAAGATTTGGATTACTAGCTTCTCCAATCGCCCAACCAAACTTATTATCCAAAATCCGGATGTAATATCTCCCCACATCTACTATATTCATTTGAATAATAAGATCTTCTTCAGCTATCAAATTTTTAGCTTTTGCATTGTTATTCGCAAAAGCAGTTAATATTTCAAAAAAGAGGGTTATATGAATTGGCTCTAAAACAGAAAGACCTCTCGCATATATGTCAAAAAGCTTTTTTAAGGATCTAGAATCTAATGTTAAGCTTACCTTATTATCCTGTTCTTTAAGATAATTATTAAATATGAATTCCATGATTTGAAAAAATTCAATCATGTAGTATAAATCTCCTGTAATAAGAAATAATTCTGAAAAAAAGGCTTCAATAGGATCCACCAATTCACCTACCAATAACTTGAACATTACATCAATGTCAGAAGTTAATGAAAAATCATAACTAGCAACAGTACCATTTCCATATTCAGCATAACCTTCTTGAATCAGTAGAAAAAATGAACCCGCTTCTTTTAAATGTATTAATATCGAAAGATCTTTTCCTTTAATATATTCTTGAATATTTGCCGTCTCATTGATTAAACTGCAAAATAATGTGAATGCTTTGTTTATCTCTACAACAGTAATTGAATTCTTATCTAAAGCTTCCAACTTTTTAAGTTTATTTATAATCTCCATCTAATCACATAAATGAGTAAATTGAATATTTTTTATCAAGCTTTTCTTTAAGTTTTAATGGAAAGTTGAATTGGCTCGAATAAAATTCGAATACAATATCATCAATATTTTTTTGATCTTGAACATAAATGTATTCTTGATTTTTCTTTTTTTCTCTAATAATGTGCCTTACTATGTTCTCGATTTTAGACCTAATATTTGGAGTTGGAACTAAAAAAGGTAAAGCGTGAATTCCCGTAATTTGTATGCTATTAGTGTTGTTTATAATTCCCTTAGCTAAATAATTATATAAGGAACTATTTAAAATTCCTAACATATATTCAATTGAAGTCGAGTTATGCTTAACTATAAACCCTATTGCTTTATTCGAGTCCCATCGACAGCCCTTAGGCATATATCGAGCAGCGAGTCGAGAACTTATCCCACTTATAACAATTCCTTCCTCTAAAAATGGAACATTAGAAGGAATATCATAAATTTTTATCGATTCCTCTTCCCACTTCAATGCTTCGATGATAGGACGATAATATTGATCCCCACCACCGCGTTTTAAATATGGACACCAATTGTTATCAAAAAGAGTCTCCTCTGAAATTATAGTATATTTTTTTTCATTTTCCTGAATTTTTTCGTTCTTTTTGATGAAAATCTTTGCTAGATCACTTCCTTTGACTGCAGCTATATATTTTCTGTTATCATGAGTATGCATTCCTATATATCCTTGAAGATATTGTTTCATTTTTGGAGCTCTTTCAAATAGTTTTATGATTTGTTCTTCAACTTCAATATAAAATATATAAAAAGGTAAACTATGGTATTTTTTTTGTGCAATTTGATATTCAATTGGTGGGATAATGTACTCTCTCTCATTTTCCACTCGAGGAATAACTCTAATCAAATTTCTATTTCTTTCTTCTTTATTGTTTGAACCCGTGAATTTGGTTAAAATTGTAATGACTGGATTTGTATTCACATTTTGATTATCAAATAAATTTGCTGGAGCTAACATGACTTCATTAATTTTACAATTTTCAAGAATAAACCTTCTTAGTTTTGTATGCGTACTTAATGTTAAAAATGAATCACTTGTGATAAGTCCCAGTTTTCCCCCTTCCTTTAAACGCCAAATAGAATTTACAATAAACATAGAATAGGTTTCGTGAGCATTAATCTTTCCATAAATCTTTTTTAGTTCAGTTCTGTTTTTCCTCACGTATTTACTTGCTTTGTTCAAATAAGGAGGATTTCCAACAATAAAATCGTATTCATTATAACATTCTGAATTAAACGAGAGTAAATTATCTACAAGCTTAAAATTTACACCTAAATCTTCAATAATTTTTTGGTAATCTGGATTTATCTCGTGACAAAATATCTGAGATTTTTTTACTCCTGCTTTTATTAAAGATTTAACAAAAATTCCGGGACCCACACATGGATCTAATACTTTATGGGTTTCTTTTATTTTCCCCAATCTAGACACAATATATTCTGCAGTTTTTGGGGGAGTAAAGACTGCCCCTAAATCTCTTTCCATCTAAAGATCATTTTATTTACGTTTTTAAAATCATATATTAAATTCATTTTCAAATACTTTTAAATTATCGATGACCATTTCACATAATCTCTTTAGCAAAGAACAATCTACTTTATCTACAGTATCGTGAATTGAATGAATAAATTCATATGATTCCATATCAGCAAAGCCAAATCCATGAAAACCTTCCTTTTTTAAATAATATCCATCAGAATGAGATCCAAAATAAATTCTTTTGGGATTTCTTCTTAAGATCAAATCCTTATTATTCTTTGAAAACATGTTAAAAATAGTGTAGATTTGCTCATTCATCTTTTTACCAGGAAATACGTAAGTATTTTTAGCAATCGCATCAAAATTAAAAATAATAGACTCATCACGATTAATATGTGTTAATATTTTGCAAAAATTCCTGATTCCCATGGTTCCGCATTCTTCTGCTCCTGTAAAAACAAAATATAAATTAAAATGTTTTAATCTAAACTCTGGATTTGAGAAATATGTAAGTAATTCTAATATGCACGCGATACCCGAAGCATTATCAATTGCTCCTCTTGAATCGTTATTTGTCGTATTTAAGAAGAATAAAATAGTAGATACGCAGTAAATAGTTCCGGGGAAGATTCCTATAATATAAAACAGCAAGGAAAATGGAGTAAAAATATAATTCTTCAAGATTGTAATAATTAATAATATCAATCCTGAAAATACCCAAGTTCTTATAATTCTTATACGGGCAAGAATCGAAAATCTTTGTCCTTTTGAATCTAAATGACATAAAAACAAAATTTGCCTTTCTTGGTCATTTAATTTTGATTTAATACTTTCTGAATTATTCATTAGATTTACGTAGAGGTTACTAGAGCTCAATTTCTTAGGTAATCTAATGGATTCAGGTTTTCTCGTAAGAATGAATAAAAGACCCAAAATTATCATAAAAGTTAAAGATATTATGAATTCTCCAAAATTTAAATAGAATAAAAAGAGAACCACGAATCCTAAGGAAAAAGCTATTTTTGGATAGGTTCTTCCAAAAAACGTACTAAAAATGAAATCTTGGGTTAATGGTTTTAGATTCAATTCCTCAACCTTTTGGATAGCTAATTGCAGAGCTTTTTTTTCTCCTTCTGTTCCTGATAATCTCGGAAAGGAAAACAATTCTAAGTTCTTTCTAATGCGATTTTCATCCACCATATTAATCATGGAATACAATTTTAGTCTAAATACGCTCCATATTTTGCTGAACTTACTAACTTTCTATATATTTTTAAATATCCAGTTAATGCTTCTTGTTCTGGTTTTTTCCAATTTGTAAATCTACTTTTAATTTCACTTTCATCAATTAGTATGTTTAACTTACGGTTATTAATATCTATCTCTATAATATCTCCATCCTTAACAATCGCTATTGGTCCTCCTTCATAGGCTTCAGGGCAAACATGTCCAATACAAGGACCTCTAGTAGCACCAGAAAATCTTCCATCAGTTATCATTGCTACACTATTTCCTAATCCCATACCAACTAAAATTGCAGCAGGAATAGATAATTCTCGCATACCTGGAGAACCTTTAGGACCTTCATATCTTATAACTAACACATTTCCTTCCCTTATTCTTCCAGAAAATAAAGCTTCCTTGACATCTTCTTCACACTCAAAAACCTTGGCAGGACCTTTATGATATCTCATCTCATTCTTTACTGCGCTTTGTTTAATTATAGCTCCATCTGGTGCTAAATTACCTTTTAGTACCGCTATGCCCCCCTCGTAATATATTGGATCATCTAAATCTCGAATTATTTGATGATCCTCGATCTTAATTAAATCTAGATAATCCTTGAGTTTTAATCCTAAAACGGAATTTGTAGTTAAATCCAATAATTTAGACATTTTTTTCATCAAGACCTTTACCCCTCCAGCTTCATAAAAATCTGAAATATTATATTCAGATGCTGGTTTAAATTTTGCTAGTAAGGGTATTGCTTTACTCAATTCATCAAAATTAAAATGATTTAAATTCCCCCCTATTTCATGAGATAAAGCGCTCATGTGAAGTATCATGTTACTAGAACCGCCAATAGCTAATGCTACTTTAATGGCATTCTTTATAGAATTCTCAGTTATCAAATCAAGAGCTCTGATATTTTTGTTTATCAATTCTATGATACATTTTCCAGATTCTTTGCACAATAATTTTCTCTCTTCACTTATTGCACTCATGGTTGCACAATCTGGCAATGATAGCCCCATTGCTTCCACAATGCAAGCCATTGTATTCGCTGTTCCCATCATATTACATGCTCCAGGACTACAACACGTTTGTTCTTCAATCAATTTAAATTCCTCTTTAGTTAGTTTGCCGATTTGATATTCCCCAATTGCTTCTTTAATATCCGAGGTTACGAAAGTTCTTCCTTTTAATGGGCCATCATAGAAATGTTTAGGTTCCATAATTCCACCAGTTACAAAGATGGTTGGGATATTGCACCTTGCAGCTGCCAATAGCATGCCCGGAATTATCTTATCGCACGAACAGAGCATTACCATCCCATCGAAATTATAAGCTTTAATCGTACATTCAATAGAATTAGCAATAACTTCTCGGGAGGGCAATATATATTTTGAATTGTTTCCAGAATTTGCAATACCGTCACAAGAACCTATAGTATTGAATTCCATGGGCGTAGCTCCCATTTCTTTAATAGTATCCTTTATTATACTAGATAAATCACGTAAATGTATATGTCCTGGATTGATCTCGCTCCAAGAATTTACAATAGCTATTCTTGACTTGGCTAAATCTTCATTTGAAAATCCACAACCGTGAAATAATGCTCTCTCATATGCTTTCCTAACATCTAATTCTTTATTCAATGAATAACACCACTCTCTTGAGATGAAATTTCTATTTTTACCATTAATTATTTAAATTGCCAAGTGTCAAAAAATTGATTAATCGAGCTTTCAATTAAATTCGATATTTTTTAAATATCAAAGAACCATAGTTGTTATATTTAATTAAAAATTTTAAAAATTATCATGCTAAATGTCGGGATCATAGGAACTGGAGTAATTTTCGATTTACACATTCTCGGTTATCTTAATAATTCAAATGCTCAAATTGTTGCTTTATGCAATAGGACAATAGAGAAAGCAAGAGAGAAAATTCAAAAATTCAAATTAGATGAAAATATTTCGATTTACTCAGATTATAAAGAAATGCTGAATAAGGAGGATCTAGATATTGTTGAAATCTTGCTACCTCATAATCTTCACGCCGAAGTAGTTATCTACGCAGCAAAGAAAGGAATAAAAGCAATTTCAGTGCAAAAACCTATGGCTCTAACATTAGAAGAAGCAGACGATATGATTAATGCTTGTTCAAAATCAAGTTCAATATTATCCGTGTATGAAAATTTTATCTTTGCACCACACATCATGAAAGCTAAAAAATTGTTAGATGGGGATTACATAGGAGATATATCATCTATTAGGATCAAGGTTGCTATAGGTAATAAGGGTGGATGGGAAGTCCCAAAAAGCCCTAACAATTGGAGAAGGGACCCAAAACAGATAGGTGGTGCAAAAATGGGTTCTCCCATATTATTTGACAATGGATGGCATGCTTTTGCATTAGGATATTGGCTTTTCAATGAAGAAATTGAGAAGGTTTTTGCTTGGACAGACTCATTTTCTGGAATCGATGCACCTGCTTTTGTAATGTGGAAATGTAAAGAAAAAGAGGGTAATTTAGTTCCAAAATATGGTAATATGGAATTTGCTCTAATGCCCGAAATGAAAATCCCCTCTAAATATTATCCCACAGATGAATTTATTGAAATAATTGCGAGTCGCGGAATAATGAAAATCAATCAAGGAACATCTATAGGAAACAAAATGTCAAATTCTGAAGTGTTTGCTCCAATTGTCATAGTAAGAGATGGAAGAGTTGAAACTATCACTGATTTTGAAAAGGATTGGAATAGTTCATTTATTAACGCAACTAATTATTTCATTGAAGTTGTGAAGAATGGAAAAACCCCTATCCTTTCTGGGGAACAAGCTAGAAATATTTTAAAATTTAATTTAGCTGCAATTAGCTCGAGCGAACTTAAAAAAGAAATTTACTTGGCTGATTAAAATGACCAAAAATTACAAATTAATTTGGATTTAAGCCTGGTTATAACTCATATTCAAACTTAAAATTTGTTTTATTCAATCCTTGTTTTATTCCTTTACTCAAATCTCTCTTTTTCCTCATATAGAATTTAGACAAACCACGTGCTAGAGATAAAGGAGGAGCTTCAACAATGCAGTCTCCTTTACCCTCACTCTCAGCTGTAAATTCATCCCACCTTACAATTCTTTTTTCTTGATTTGAAATATATGGCATTTTCCCAAAAATGCAGAGATTTTTTCCTTGTTCACCTGTATAAATTGGTTCACCTTTCCCAGTTTTCATCACATTTATAAAATGTTCGGTAGAATTAATAAAGGAATATCTCCAATCTCTTGGTAAATCTTCTCCATAAGTTGATACTTCTCCGTCAGTATATACAACTATTGGTGGATATTGAGGAGTCTTTGATAAGAAATTTCCACCGGATGAGCATTGGTTTATCCAGATTATCCCTTTTGTTCCTGAAATTTCGATGAATTCATCAATGCCATAATAATTTGATGGGAAATATAAGTTTGTTGCAAATGTAAATTCCATTGAACCAAATTTCGGAGGTTTTTCAGGATCTATCTGTGGATATTTCCAAATAATGTTCGCTGGAGCGTCAATGATACCTGTAAAAAAATTTATCCAACCATAAACTTGATCAACCCTTTCTTCATCCATTAGCCATAAAGCTACTGAAAGCTTATGTTGACCATCATCAAAGACTTCAGGACCTCCACCACACATTTCTAAGTTAGTTCTCCATTGAAAACCCTTAAGATTATTCATGCTAGGTCCGCCCGTTAAAATGTTTACAATTCGAAAATTCAATGGATCCCCAATAATTCCATTATCTAATAATTCTTTAGCTTTTAGAAAAGGAGGATAAAATCTGAAATTCTCATATAGTTTGAGCTTTACATTTTCTTCTTCACAAATTTTAATCATTCTTTCACAATCAGAAATATTGTGAGCTAAAGGCTTTTGAACCGAGATTCCAGGTATTCCTGCTTTAGCCGCATATTCAGTCATTGGATAGTGTAAGTGATGAGGAGTAAGAATTTCAATAATATCTAGATCCTCATGATTTATCATTTTTTTAAAATCAGTATATACTTTTAAGGTTCGAAGTCCCCACCTTTCTAACTTTTCACCAGCATTCGAAATATCAATATCACTCACAGCAACCAGTTCAGTATCTTGAGAATGGATATAACCTTGTATATTTAAATTGGCAATATCTCCCGCTCCAATGATTCCTACACGTAACATGTTGGAAATTAATATCCTTTTTTTTTATTAATCATTTTAATTATATTATCATTATAAATTTTTATATGAAATGAGCTAAATCTGAAAAATAGATTAAAAGTTAAAGCAAAAAAAAATGGTGGTATTTGAATAATGTATTTAGGTTTTTATTCCATATTTTCCATTGCCATGCTCAAGATTTCTCCATATGCAATGGCATCTTGAAGATTTCCTTCTATTACTAAATCTCCGGACATGTAGGCGCTAGTGGAATCAAGTTCACCTGAACCTAAACCTGCCCAAGTTGCTCCTGTAGCGGACATAGTTACTCCAGGGTCATCAACTTCTCCCTCTGCATAATCGAATTTACCTTCACCTAAAATGACATAATATTTATATACTGGATCTGCATCAGTGACAATCATTTGAACTTTTGTTTCATCCATGTCTTCAAGTTCTTCTTTTAAGTCTTCATCTTCTGCGGCAACTTGCTTGATAAACTCATACATTTTTAAAGCATCAGAGGGATTACTTGTCCCCTTTTCTCTCATTTCTTTTAATTCTTTTATTAAATTTTCATCAACCATGTGTAAAATCATCTCATTATTCTTTTTTATATAGTATATTGAAAGTTATGATATACTTCTATTTAAAAATGCAATTTTATTTATCAATGTGATCATTTTTTTGCTTTAACTAAATTTTGAGAAAAAAAATCTAATATGACTATTTTAAATAGCTTTTTATGATTTTTACTATTCTAACAATTAATATTATTTTAAGTGGGAATTATTTAATAGCAATTGAAAAATTACCATTTTATAACAAAAAAAATTCTTTTTGATGATTTTTATGAGTGCATTATCTGATTTACTCTTAGTATTATTAACTTATTCCTATATTTTCGCTACAATTCTCATTCCTGTTTATTTAAAAAAGAAAGATAAGATTTCGAAGTTCCAAGCTCGAAAAACTGTGCACTTATTTGCTGGGTTAAGTGTTTTGACAACCCCTTATTTTGAATGGCCTTGGTGGGCTATAATAATCGCGGGCTCTCTAACTTTATTAGTATATATGAGTTCAAAAAAATCAAAAATTAAGCAATTAAAAGAGCTTTACGAGTCCATAGGAGAAGAAGCTGAAGAACATGTGGGATATCTTCAAGGTCCGTTTCACTATTGCATATCTATAACACTATTACTGCTTGTATTTGTTATTTTTGCACCAACTCAAATGTATTTCCCACTGTCCGCAATTTTATTGATGATAATATCAGATACATTAGCATCTGTTATTGGAAAAAGATATGGGAAGTATAATATAAAAATTCCTTGGATCAAAGGAATAAGGACTCTGGAAGGTTCATTAGCATTTTTCATTAGCGGCTATATCTTATGTTTTTTGGCATTTACTTTATTAGGAGTTACCAATCCCTTTACTCAAATGCATATTAGTTTTGTAGAGGCAATTTTATATTCCTTAGTTGCGAGCGTTTTAGCAACATTAATCGAAATGTTCTCACCAAGCACATGGGATGATTTGACAGTACCAATTTTGACAGCATTAATTATATTTTTAATAACATTAATATAAAAAAAAATATTTTTCCTCTTTTATTTGAATAAATGGTATAAGGATTTTGATGGAAGATATCAAGAAAATATATGACGTAGTTGTAGTCGGAGCTGGAACCGGGGGAAGCACTGCTGCCCGGGTAGCTACACAAAAAGGTCTTGAAGTGTGTCTTATTGATCGGAAAATAAAAAATGAGATTGGAAATAAGATTTGTGGAGATGCGGTAGGTACAGAGATTTTTGATTTTTTAAACATCAAACATCCAACAAATGAAGAATTATCTTGTCACATAAAAGGTGCAAAAATATATTCTCCAAATATGGAAAAATGTATAAATTTATTAGACCCAAAACAAGCAGGTTATATTGTTAATCGGTTAGAATTTGGTCAACGCCTCCTGAATGATGCTCTAAATGCAGGTGTAACATCTTTTTTAGATAACACCATCGCTTTAGAGTTACTTTATGAAAACAATATGGTTTCAGGCATAAAGGTTAAATTAAAAAATGGAGAAAAAGAAGATATTAGAGCTAAAATTGTTATAGATGCTTCTGGGTTCTATTCACCATTAAGGAAGACTATAAGAAGTAATATCGTTGAAAAAATAATTCCAAAGGAAGATAGTATATTATGTTACCGAGAAATTGTCAAATTTCCTCCATCTGAACATAAAGTTCAGGATCCTGAATATATAACAATTATTTTGGACAAAAAAAGAGCTCCTGGTGGTTATATTTGGTATTTCCCAAAAAATGAGTCGTCAGTCAATATTGGATTAGGGGTATTTATGGATTATAAGGGTAAAGTTAAAGAATTTTATCAAAACAATGTATTCAGAACTTATATAAAAACATCAAAGTATGAAATCCTTTCATCTGGTGGAGGTGTTGTACCAATTAGACGACCATTATGGTCATGTGCAGATGATGGGATAATGTTAATAGGAGATGCGGCATGTCAAGTAAACCCTTTACATGGAGGGGGTATTGACCCTTCAATGAGGGGCGGATATTTCGCTGCTAATGTAGCATTTGAAGCGATTCAGAAGGGCGATTATACCCTTAATTCTTTATGGAAGTATAATGTTGATGTGATGAGAAGTTTCGGAGCAGAATATGCTTCCTTAGATTTACTAAGACAAGTACTTCAAGTCTTTACTAATGAGGAACTTAATTTTGGATTGGGAAAAGATTTATTATCAGGTGAGGAAATCTTGGAAATTTCATCAACCGGGGGTCTCAAATTATCTCTTTTTGATATGGCTTCAAAAATTGTTAAAGGGATATCAAAACCGGATTTACTCTTAGATTTAAATTATCTTCGGATAAGGATGAAAGAAATATCTTCAATTTATAAGAGATTTCCAATAGATTTGAAAGAATTCGAAAGCTGGAAGTACAATGTAATAGAAGTTCAAAGTAAAGTAAAAAAAATGTTAATAAATACAAAAAAAGTAAATTAATTATAATCAGTTGAAAAAAATGGTAAATGTTTTGTCAAGTAAAATTATTGAATTCAATACGTATAAATACATCATAAATAAACTAAACAAGGAAGGAGCATTACATTTTTCCTTAATTGATCCTGATCCTATTAAACAAAGTACAAAAAAAGCAGCAAAAATGGCTAAATATGCTGAAACGGCAGGAACAGATGCAATTCTTATAGGTGGGAGCACTATTTTTGACCAAAGATTTGTAGATGATACCATCATTGCGATTAAGGAAGTTGTGGATATACCTGTAATTATCTTCCCTGGTGGAATCTCAAATGTTTCAAGAGAAGCGGATGCCATTCTTTTTATGTCTCTGTTAAATTCGGAAGATCCATATTTCATTATTGGTCAACAAGCACTCGCATCATATACAGTTAAGAGGGCTAACTTAGAACCTATTTCTACTGGTTATTTGATCATCGAACCGGGAGCTACAGCTGGATGGATCGGAAAAGCAAAGTTACTTCCAAGAAAGAAACCAAAATTAACAGCAGCATATTCATTAGCAGCAGAAATGCTTGGTTTTAAAATAATTTATTTAGAAGCTGGATCAGGGAGTGAAAGATTACCTGCAGATATCATTCAACTCTGCTCAAATTTTGTAGACATTCCCATCATTGCAGGTGGTGGCATCAATTCAAAAGAAATTGCTAGAGAATTTGTAAAAGCTGGAGCGGACATCATTGTAATGGGTACATTTTTAGAAGATAACATCTTAAAAGATAATGGGACTTCCCTTAAACTCATAATAGATGAAATAAAAAAAGCAGGAAAAGAATGTCCAAAAACGTTTTGTTTAAAATAAAGATCGCTTGGTGTTTTAAATTTGAAGTTGAAGGATGCTATTGAAATACTTCGACCTATTAATTGTTTAATGGGAGCTTTAACAGTAATAATCGGCTTATTAAATACAAGAACATTTATCTCATTCCCTTTAATTGTTTCCAATTTCATTTTAGGAACTCTAACTTATATATTTCTGGCAGGTTCTGGAATGATAATTAATGATTTTTATGATTATGAAATTGATAAAATAAATCGACCACAACGACCTATTCCCCGAGGATCTATTAGTCTAATTCAAGCAAAAATGTTGTTTTTTATATATTTATCAATTGGACTACTACTTAGTTTACTAAACGTTATGATATTTAATTTAAATTACATTATCGTTGTTATAGCTTCCTTCTTTGGATTAATAACATGGATTTATGCAAAATGGGGTAAAAAAAGTGGATTTCCAGGAAATATAATTGTTAGTATTTCATTTTCTATTGGGATGATTTATGGGGCTTTACTAAATAGCACAATGATTCCTATCTATATTTACTACTTCTTTTTAACTTCGTTTTTTCTGCTTTTATCACGTGAGATAATTAAGGGATGTGAGGATATTGAGGGAGATAAAAAAGAAGGAGTAACAACACTTGCTATTCGGATTGGCACCAAAAGAGCAACTACTTTTAGTATGATTTCAGCATTATTTGCTTTATTGTTCTTTACTTTACCTCTTTTTACAAATATAATAAATCCTTTTCTATTTTTAATAACAATGAGCTCAGGATTAATAATTGTAGCTTTTACAATTTATCTTATGATTAGGTCACCTATGGAAAGAAACGATTTTAAGCGCATAAGCTTATTTTTAAAAATAGGAGCATTGTTAGGGCTATTATCATTTGTTTTTGCTAGTTTATGAGTTAATTCTTTTTAAAAATCTGAAGATATCTTCAATTTTCTTTTTGGTAACAAGATGTTGAAGAGAGACTATATTGTTTTTATCCAAATTATGGGGAAAGGTTCTAATTAAACCTTTTACTTGAGATAAACCTAGATATTTTCTTGTATAATTGGCATTTGAATATTTATATGTTGTGAGAAATTGTGAGTCAAGTGTGTACCTAAAATGCTCTAAAATAGAATTAAAATAGTCTTTAAGTAATTTTTGATCTATAATGGACAATTGGGGGTATAAAAAAATATGTATGGGGTGCGTGCGATATGTGTTTCCCGAAACATAAATACCACTAACATTGAAATCATCTGGAATAATTCCTAATCCTACTCTTCCATCATATGAACCACTGTCGACTGTCTTCGTATATAAGATATTTGAATTGATTTTATCAATCATTTCTTTATTTACATCAATAGTTAATCTTTTATATTGATGATGTTCATATTTGTTTGCATCAATTACCTCAACTCGACAACGACCATTATTTTGACTAACTTCATCCTTTGACAGGTAAAATTTGACTATAAGTGGATTCTTTCTCCTAAAAGTTTCTATAAATTCATCAAAAACGGAACCTGCACGATATTTATATTTAGGATTAAGTTTAAAATTTCGATTTAGAATAATATCTTTTTTTTTAATTTTAATTCCATTAAAATCTTGAATATTAGTTGAAGGTATCTGTTTTCTACTAAAGAATCCTATACAAATGTTTGTTCCAGTAAATTCAAATACTTTTGTCTCGAAAATTATCATTTTAATAATTTGGTACTCTCTTAGAAAATCCATTCGAAATTTATTTGATACAGATGATCCAAAAAGAAAGTTAGAAGGAATTATATAGATTATATTTTGAATATCGTTCCTTAAATCATTCATCATGGCAATTTGATATAAATCTTGATATCCTTCATTTTTTTCTTTAAAATATTTCAAATATTTTTTCGTCTCATCGTGTTTAGCGATATATCCAAGATATAAGTAGGGGGGATTTGTAATATGATATATAGGATATTTATTCTTTTTTAATGATTCAGGGAAATTATTTAGATTATCTCGAACAAAAATATTATTTTGAGCAACATTTTCAGGGATTCCGTAAGAAATCGCGTTATCAATACATCTATCAACCATTTCTTGGTGAATATCATAAAGAAATATGTGTTCTCTGAAAAATCTTACTCTTTGATCTTGAGAAAACTCTTCTAAAATGGGTAATACAAGATTACCTTCTCCAGCAAATAAATCTACCCACAAATATTGATTCATATTATCTTTAATGTAAGGAAGAATGAATTTATTAAACAATTCTTTTGAAGTTATATGAATTCCGTATTGTCTCCGAAATCTCTTTTTTTCCTTTTCAGTAGAATCCATGATAATCTGTGCATTATAATGACGTATTGATTAATATAAGGATTAGGTTTTACAAAGAAAAATTGGTCTCCAAATTTTTAATAAATGAATATAGATAAATTCTACTTAAATACAAATTAATTAATGCAAAAAAGGTAAGTGATTTAAATGAGTGAAGTAAAAAATCTATTAATAGTCGATTTTCTTGCTCAAGTAAAGAAGAAATTGCCTGAGTGGTTGAAGTGGAAGGAAAAAGATCTTAAAAACATTTTAGATGACCTAGAATCTCAGATAATGAACGAA
>Ga0307442_1000183_pt1 | contig 28068 bp, 29 predicted proteins | sample SalMarWE160430MG_FD_202143 | JGI IMG/M metagenome (GOLD analysis project Ga0307442, IMG submission 202143) | Salt marsh sediment microbial communities from the Plum Island Ecosystem LTER, Massachusetts, United States - WE1604-30 | ecosystem: Environmental > Aquatic > Marine > Intertidal zone >...
CTGGAACGCGACGATTGGTTTCGTTCACGAGGCTACCAGACACTACGATTCGGAAACGACGAGACCCAGCGATATCCAGAAAGAATCGTGAAGAAGATTCGACAGGCTTGCGCTCTTCGAATTTCCCCCCTCTCCGTCTCTCCCCCGCAAGGGGGCAGAGAGTTTCGCGCTGCGGCTCATGCGAATGCGCCGCGGGCCGTGGGAAGGACTCGCGACGATCGTGATTGCCGCCGGCGTCGTCATGCTGATGCAGCCGCTGGCGATCTCGCTCTACACCTATTCCTTCGTCACCATTCTCGCAGGCACAGCGATGTTCGTCATCGTCAGCCATTTCCCGGACTGAGAGCGATGGCCGAGATTCGCGTCGAGAGCCTCCGCAAGCAGTTCGGCGATTTCGTCGCCGTCAAGGATTCCGACCTGACGGTCGCGAACGGCGAGTTCTTCGTGATGCTCGGCCCGTCGGGCTGCGGCAAGACGACGACGCTTCGGATGATCGCCGGGCTGGAGCTGCCGACCTCGGGACGCATCCTGCTCGACGGCGAGGACGTCACCTTCAAGCGCGCGGCGGAGCGTGACATCGCCTTCGTCTTCCAGCTCTTCGCGCTCTACTCGCACATGAACGTCAGGAAGAACATCGCCTTCCCGCTCGTGTGCCAAGGCATGCCACGCGCCGACATCAAGGCGCGAGTGGAGGAGACGGCGCGGCTTCTTCGCATCGACCACATCCTCGACCGCTCGATCTCAGGGCTTGCCGGAGGCGACCGCCAGCGCGTCGCGCTCGGGCGCGCCATCGTGCGGCGGCCCAAGGTGTTCCTGATGGACGAGCCGCTCGGAACGCTCGACACGGAGTTCCGCGACCTGATGGTGCGCGAGCTGCGCGAGCTCCACAACCGCATCGGCGCGACCACCGTCTACGTTACCCACGATCAGCTCGAGGCGATGGCAATGGCCGACAAGATCGCGGTGATGAATCGTGGCGTCGTCGAGCAGTTCGCTACGCCGCAGGAGATTTACGACCGGCCGGTCTCGATGTTCGTCGCCGAGTTCATCGGCTCGCCGCCGATGAACTTCCTCCCCGTCCACTCGAGCCTAGCGAAGGGCGCGAAGACGCTCCGCGTCAATGGCGCCATGATCGACGTGCCGGAGGTGCGTGAGGAGCTGGCGGAGACGGAGCTCGCGCTCGGCGTTCGCCCCGAGCACATCCGCTTGGACGATTCCTCGGCGCTGCGTGGCTCGGTGTTCGGCGCTGAATATCTCGGCACCACGCAGATCGTCACGATCACCACCGAGCACGGCCCGCTCAAAGCGCGCGTCCCGGCGGCCGTCCGCGTCGCCGACGGCGACACGGTCGGCCTCACGTTTCGCGGCGACCGGTTGTCGCTTTTCGAAAAGGCCAGCGGCCGCGCCATCGATACGGCGCGGCGCCTCGGAGGCGCGCATGGCTGACGTCGCGCTCAAAAGCGTCACCAAGCGCTTCGGCGAGACCGTTGCCGTCGACGCCATGGATCTTACCGTTGCGGACGGCGAGTTCGTCGTGCTGCTCGGGCCGACCGGCGCCGGCAAGACGACGACACTGCGTCTCGTCGCCGGCCTCGAACGACCGGATTCCGGCAGCGTTTCGATCGCCGGGCGGGACGTGACGCGGGTCGAGCCCGCCGCTCGCGACGTCACCTTCGTGTTCCAGCAATATTCGCTCTATCCGCACCTCTCGGTGCGCGAGAACCTCGCCTTCCCGCTGCGATCGCCGGCGCGCCGCCTGCCCGCTGCGGAGATCAAGGAGCGCGTAGACAAGGTCTCCGAGATTCTCGGTATCGCGAGCAAGCTCGACAACCGCGCCACGCGGCTTTCCGGCGGTGAGATGCAGCGCGTGGCGATCGGCCGCGCCCTCGTGCGTCGCCCCGCGGTCTATCTCATGGACGAACCGCTCTCCTCGCTCGACGCCAAGCTTCGCGCCGATCTCCGGCTGGAGCTGAAGCACATCCAGCACAACCTCGGCGCCACGATTCTCTATGTCACGCACGACCAGATCGAAGCGATGACGATGGCCAGCCGCATCGGCATCCTGAACGAAGGCCGGCTCATCCAGATAGGCACGCCACGGGAGATCTACGAGAGCCCAAGGAGCCTCTATGTCGCGGCCAGGCTCGGCCAGCCGTCCATCAACGTCTTTCCGGCCGGGCTTCTTCCCGACGGCGGCGTCCCGGCCGGAACCCGGACGATCGGCGCACGCACGGAGCATTTCAGAATCGCCAAGTCCCTGAACGGCAAGGCCCAGGCGAAGGTCGACTGGATCGAGCATCTCGGCGACCAGAGCCACCTGCATCTCTCCGTCGGCGAGCACAAGCTCGTCACGCTCGCCGACCCGCATACCGAGTTGAAGTCCGGCGATGCGGTCACGGTGGAGCTCGTCTCGCCGCTCTGTTTCGATGCCGCGGGCGAGCGGATCGGAGGCGGCCATGCTTGACGAAAAGCGTCGCCGCGCGCTCATCGAAGACGTCGCCAAGGCGGTGATCGATCACGCCGAGGAGCTGACGGCGCTCGACAGCGCCATCGGCGATGGCGATCACGGCGCCAACATGAAGCGCGGCTTCGAGGCCGTGCTCACCGATCTCGACGCCATCTCGGGCAAGCCGCTCCCGGACGCGCTGAAAGCCGCGGGGATGCAGCTCGTGATGAAGGTCGGCGGCGCCTCCGGGCCGCTCTACGGCACGCTCTTCATGACGCTCGGGAAGACGCTGCCGGCGGATGCCGACCGCGCCGCCTTCGCCGCGGCGTTCAAGGCCGCCATTGACGCGGTGAAAGCCCGCGGCAAGTCCGATGTCGGGCAGAAGACCATGCTCGACGTGCTCGTGCCGGTGCAGGAGGCGATCGCCTCGGACATCGCGGTCTCCGACGTGGTGCAACGCGCGCACGAGGCGGCGGAGGCGACGGTTCCGATGCTGGCGACACGCGGACGCGCCTCATTCCTCGGGGAGCGCTCGATCGGCCACATGGATCCCGGCGCGCGCTCGAGCGCGCTCATCGTCGAGGCCGCCGCCGCGGCGCTGGCAACAGAAGCGTGAGCGAGCCCATGAAGAACGTCGGAATCGTCATCGTCTCGCATTCGCCGCTGGTCGCGGAAGGCACCGCGGACATGGTCCGGCAGATGGTCGGCGACGAGGTGCCTGTGGCCTATTGCGGCGGCAACCCGGAGGGCGGACTCGGGACGAGCGTCGAATCGATCCTGAGGGCGATCGACAGCGCCTGGTCGGAGGCCGGCGTCGCCATCCTCGTCGACCTCGGCGGCGCGGAGACGAACAGCGAGATGGCGGTCGAGATGCTGCCGAGCGAGCGGGCGCGACGCGTCGTCGTGTGCAATGCGCCGATCGTGGAAGGCGCCGTGATCGCTGCGACCGAAGCATCGGGCGGGGCGTCGCTCGACGTCGTGAAACGAACGGCGGAAGAGCTTTCCCCGGCTTGATGGCGAAGGATCGCGAATGTCCGGCAAAGTCATGACGGGGTCGGTCTTGCTGACGCATGCGGTAGGCATGCATGCGCGGCCGTCGGTGAAGCTGACGAAGCTCGCCAAGACGTTTGCGAGCCGCATCGAGCTGGCGCTTTCCGCCGACGGCCCCTGGATCGATGCCAAGAGCATCGTCAAGGTCATGGCGACCAAGGCTCCGCAGAACGCCACCCTCCACTTCCGCGCCGAGGGCGAAGACGCGGAGCGCGCGGTCGATGCGCTGGTGGCGCTCGTCGCCGGCGACTTCGGCGAGGCACCGACGGGCGAACCGGGAGACGTGGAGCATGTCGGAACCGGTTGAGATCAAGGGCCGGCCCGCCGCGCCGGGAGTCGCCGCCGGACCCCTTTTCCGCCTCGACGCGGAGATCGCCCGGCGGCTGCCGAGCGGCAACGCCGAGCGTGAGCGCGAGGCGCTGAACGCCGCGGTGCTGCGCTCCATCGAGCAGATCGCCGACTTGATGGGCGCAGCGGCAGAGAACGAGCGCGGCATCCTGGAGTTCCAGGCAGCGATGCTCTCCGACGACGAGCTGACCGCCCCCGCCTTCACGCTGATCGGCGCCGGGGACAGCGCCGAGGCGGCCTGGCTCGCCGCGCTCTCCGAGCAGATCGCCGGCTACGAGACGGCAAGCGACGACTATTTCCGCGCGCGCGCCGCCGACCTGGTCGATCTCCGCGACCGCGTGCTGCGCAATCTCTCCGGTGCCGACGTGGCCGCAGCACCCCCCGGCGCCATCCTGACCGGCGCAGAAGTGACCCCTACCCGCTTTCTCGAGACCGACTGGTCGCGTGGAGGCGGCGTGGCGCTCTCGGCGGGAAGCGCCACCAGTCACGTCGCCATGCTGGCGCGCGCCCGCGGCGTGCCGATGGTGGTCGGTCTCGGCGCAATCGAGATCGACGGTCACCGCGAGGCCATGGTGGACGGCGATTCTGGCGCGCTGGTGCTGAGTCCCGGAGAGTCGGAGCGCGCCTTCGCGGCGGTACGGAACGCCGAGAAGGCGAAGGACGAAGGCCGCAACGTGCGCTTTCTTCATTCCGACGCGCGCACCGCGTGCGGTATCGCGATCGACGTCATGGTCAATATCGCGCGACCGGAGGAAGTCGACCGGATCGACGTCACGACTTGCGACGGCGTCGGCCTGATGCGTACCGAGTTCCTCTTCTCCGGCGACACGCTGCCGGACGAAGCCGAGCAGTATCGCGCCTACGCCAAGGTGATCGAGTGGGCGAAGGGACGCCCGGTCACCATCCGCACCATCGATGCCGGAGGCGACAAGCCGGTGAAAGGGCTGACCGTCGAGGAGGCGAATCCGTTCCTCGGCCTTCGCGGCATAAGGCTGTCGCTCTCGCGGCCGGAAGTGTTCCGCGTGCAGCTTCGCGCGCTCGTCCGCGCCGCCGTCGGGGGACATCTCAAGGTCATGCTGCCGATGGTGACCGTCCCCGCCGAGATCGAGGCGGCGCGGCAGCATCTCGATGCCGTCTTGGGCGAGCTTGTCGCGGAAAGCGCCGCCGCTGCCCGCCCTGGTCTGGGCATTATGGTGGAAGTGCCGGCGGTCGCCATCCAGCCGAAGGACTACGCGGCGGCGGAGTTCTTCTCCATCGGCTCGAACGACCTCACGCAATACGTGACCGCGGCGGCGCGCGACAGCCATCGCGTCGCCGATCTTTGCGACGTAACAAATCCGGCAGTGATGAAGCTTATCGCCGACGTTGCCGGCTTCGGGCGGCTCGCCGGCATCGAAGTGAGCCTCTGCGGCGACGCCGCGGGCGATCCGGCGCTCGTGCCGGCGCTCCTCAAGGCGGGGCTTCGCACTCTCTCCGTCGCCCCGGCGATGCTTGGCCCGGTCAAAGCCGCGATCGCGCGGACGCGCCTCGATGAGTGAGCGCGCCCAGCGCGGCGCCGACGCGGCAAGCGCCGGCGTCGCCGAATACAAGGCGATCCTCCAGCGCGTGCTCGAATCGAGGCCCTCGGGCACAAGGCAGCGGATCGCCGCGGCGCTCGCCAAGAACCGCAGCTTCGTCACGCAGATCACGTCGACCGCTTACGACACGCCGATTCCCGCGCGCCATGTCGACCTCGTTCTGGAGATCTGCCACTTCTCGCCGAGCGAGCGGAAAGCGTTCCTCGCAGCCTACGCCCGCGCTCATCCGAACCGCCACGCGCCACCGCGCGGCCAGCCGCGCACGCGCACGCACGTCATCCACCTGCCGGATCTCGGGTCGGCCGCGAAGAATCGGCAACTCGATCAGCTCGTCAGCGATTTCATCGAGAAGCTCGCAGTCCTGTGCGCGCGCGCAAAGGACTAAGAATCCTGGCGGAGTGCCGGAAAGTGTTGATCGTGCTCAAAGGCGTGGGGTTCTGTTCCGTTTCAATATGAGGCCGGCGAGACGTACGGCGATGGAGGGCGACCGTGAAGAAGTTCATCAACCGAGTCGATACGATCCTGACCGAGAGCCTCGACGGCTTCTGCGCAGCGCATGCGGACATCGTCTCGCTCGGCGCCGGCCACAAATTCGTCAAGCGCCGCGCTTCGAAGCCGGGAAAGGTGGCGCTCATCTCCGGCGGCGGCTCCGGCCACGAGCCGCTTCACGCCGGTTTCGTCGGTCACGGCATGCTTGACGCCGCCTGCCCCGGCCAGGTCTTCACCTCGCCGACCCCCGACCAGATGGTCGACGCGGCGGAAGCTGTCTCGGGTGATGCCGGCGTGCTCTTCATCGTGAAGAACTACGAGGGCGACGTCATGAACTTCGAGATGGCCGCGGAGATGGCGACCGAGCTCGAGGTCGAAACGATGACCGTCAAGACCAACGACGACGTGGCGGTCGAAGACTCCACCTACACGACCGGACGGCGCGGCGTCGCCGGCACGATGATCGTGGAGAAGATCGTCGGGGCCGCAGCCGAGGAGGGCCGCGATCTGGAATCGCTGAAGACGCTCGGCGACAGCGTCAACCAGCGCACGCGCTCCATGGGCGTGGCGCTCACAAGCTGCACGGTCCCCGCCGCCGGCAAGCCGACCTTCGCGATCGGCGATGACGAGATGGAGGTGGGCGTCGGCATCCATGGCGAGCCGGGCCGACGCCGCGTGAAGCTCAAGCCGGCCGACGCGATCGTCGAGGAGATGATGGGAGCCATTCTCGGCGACCTCGGAGAGAAAAGCGGTGAGGCGCTCCTGCTCGTCAACGGCTTCGGCGCTACGCCGGCGATGGAGCTTTATCTTCTCTACGACTCGGCACGGGAGCTTCTCGAGAAGCACGGCCTTACCGCCGCGCGCTCGCTGGTCGGCAATTACGTGACCTCGCTGGACATGGCGGGCTGCTCGCTCACCGTCGCCATCCTCGACGAGGAATCGAAGCGGCTATGGGACGCGCCGGTCCATACCGCCGGACTGCGCTGGGGAATGTGAGCTTCGCGCCGATCGCTTATGCGGCCGGCGCGCTTCCCTCATAAGCGTGCCGCAGCAGCGCGCGAATTGCGTCGACGTCGAGCGGCAAGGGGTTCCAGTAGGAATCCCTGATCGTCATCGCCACCGCGTGATCGATGCCATCCTCCGGCATGCCGATCTCCTTCAGCGCCAGCGGGATGTTCAGCGATTGCGCCAACGCGTAGAGCCCTCCCGCCGCGTCGTCCGCGCCAAGCGCGGCGGCAATCACTTTCATCGCCTCCGGCGCGGCGGGCGCGTTGTAGGCGACCGCGTGCGGCAGGATGATCGCATGCGTCTCCGCATGCGGCAGGTCGAAGGTGCCGCCGAGCACATGGCAGAGCTTGTGGTGCAGAGCCATCGAGGTCGAGGCGAGGCACATGCCGCATAGCCAGGCGCCGTATTGCGCGCTCGTGCGCGCCTCGATGTCCTGCGGCGCGCTGACGACGACGGGAAGCGCCGAGGCGAAAGCGCGAAGCCCCTCCGCGGCCATCATCTCCACGACGGGATTGCGGTCCTTCGCATAGAGCGCCTCGACGGCGTGCGCCATGGCGTTCATCCCGCTCGTCGCCGAGAGCTGCACCGGCAGCGAAAGCGTCAGTTCCACGTCGTAGATCACCGCGTCTGGCACGACCTTGGGCGAGCGGATCGTCTGCTTCTCGCCCTCCGCCGTCTCGCCGAGCACCGGCGTCACCTCCGAGCCGGCATAGGTGGTGGGGACGATGAGCTGCGGCGCGTCGGTTCTGAGCGCGATCGCCTTGGCGAGACCCGTGGTCGAGCCGCCGCCGATGGCGACCACGCAGTCCGCCTCGTGCTCGTCGAAGATGGCGATCGCCTGCTCGGTCACCTCGATCGGGGTGTGCATCGTCGCACCGAAGAAATGCCCGACGGCCAGCCGGCCGAGGATACCGGCGACATGCTCGGCGGATTCCTTCTGCTCAGGCGTGGAAAGCACGAGCGCCCGTCCGACGCCGAGCGCACGCACGACCTCGGGCGCTTCGGCGCGGCGGCCAGGCCCGAAAAGCACGCGCTGCGGGCGCCCCTCGTAGACAAAGGGCGCGATCTGTCGGGTGGCGCTCACGCTTTCTCTCCCAACCGGGCCGGGCTCATCCAAACCGTCGCCTCCTCACTCGTGTCGCCTATCCGCTCCTCCCCTTGCCATCAAGCGCTTGTAGCGCCATGTCCTTTGGGCGGCCCCTCCCCCGGCGGCCTCCCCTCCACACGGAAGGCGCGCATGATCGATCTTTACACCTGGACCACGCCCAACGGGCGCAAAGTCTCTATTCTCTTGGAGGAGCTTGGCCTCCCCTACGAGGCACACGCTATCGATATCGGCAAAGACGACCAGTTCAAGCCGGAGTTTCTGAAGATCAGCCCGAACAACAAGATTCCGGCAATCGTTGATCGCGACAATGGTCTCGCGCTCATGGAGTCCGGAGCGATCATGCTCTACCTCGCCGACAAGACCGGGCGCTTCCTGCCGAAGGAGGGCGAGCCGCGCTATCGCGTGCTCGAATGGCTGATGTGGCAGATGGGCGGCATCGGCCCGATGCTTGGACAAGCGCATCATTTCCTCCATTTCAACAAGGGCAAGGCGGCCTACGCGGAGGAACGCTACCGAAAAGAAACGCGTCGGCTCTACGGGGTGCTCGACCGCCGGCTCGCGGGCCGCGCCTTCGTGGTCGACGACTACTCGATCGCCGACATGGCCATCTGGCCGTGGCTTTCCCGCTTCGAATGGCAGGAAATCGACATGAACGAATTCCCCAACGTGAAGCGCTGGTACGTCGACCTGGCATCGCGGCCGGGCGTCAGCAAAGGCTATCAGGTCCCGAAGTTCACCGCCGAAATCCCGATGCCGTGACAGTGACCGAAAAGACCAGCGCGACAGCGAGCATGCCCGCGGGCTCGCTTCCGGATGGACTGCGCATCTACGCGATCGGCGATATCCACGGCCGCTTCGACCTGCTGCAACTGCTTGCGGTCAAGATCCAAGGCGACGTCGAGGAGAAGCCCGCCCGGCGCGTCATCGAGATCTTCCTCGGAGACTATGTCGACCGCGGACCCAGCTCGCGCGAGGTCGTGGACTGGATGATCAAGAGCAGGCCGGTCGGCAACGAGCGAATCTGCCTCCTGGGCAACCACGAGGATCTGCTCGTCCACGCGCTCGCTTCCGCCTCCGCCATGTCGAACTGGCTCTTCAACGGGGGCGGCGAGACGATTCTGTCGTACCTGAGCAAAGGCGAGCCCCCCGACTTCCCTACCGCCGAGAGCCTGCGCGCCTCCTTCCTCAAGGCGCTGCCGGCGACCCATCGCAACTTCTTCTCCTGGCTGCCGCGGATGGCGGCATTCGGGGGCTACCTCTTCGTTCATGCCGGCATCCGGCCGGGCCGCTCGCTCAAGGAGCAGGATCCGGAAGACCTGATCTGGATCCGCAGCGCCTTCCTCGAGTCCAACGAGGACTTCGGCAAGGTCGTCGTGCACGGGCACACGCCGGTCACCATGCCGGACGTCAGGGCGAACCGCATCAACATCGACACCGGTGCCGTCTTCTCCGGCCGCCTCACCTGCCTCGTTCTTGAGGGCAAGGACAGACGGTTCCTGCAGGCAGTGTCCGAAGGATGACGCGCGTCCTCGTCACCGGCGGCGCCGGCTATGTCGGGAGCCATTGCTGCAAGGCGCTCACGGAGGCCGGCTTCGAGCCCGTGGTCTTCGATAATTTGGCGATGGGCCACGAGGTCGCCGTCCGCTACGGCCCGCTGATCAAAGGCGACATGCGCGATCCGGAAGCGCTCAGGGCCGCGATTCAGGAAACCCGTCCCGAGGCGGTGCTGCATTTCGGCGCGCTGACGCTGGTCGGCGAGTCGGGCGTTCATCCGGAGCGCTATTATGCGGTCAATGTCGGCGGCACGCTCAATCTGCTCGAGGCGATGCGGCTTGGCGGCGTCTCGCGCCTTGTCTTCTCATCCACGTGCGCGGTCTACGGCGAGCCCGAGCGCGTGCCGATCACCGAGGATCTGCCGTTCCGGCCGATCAACCCCTACGGCGCGACGAAGGTCGCCTGCGAGTGGCTGATGCAGGATTTCGACCGCGCCCACGCGCTCCGCTCGGTGCGGCTGCGCTACTTCAACGCCGCCGGCGCCGATCCGAGCGCCGAGATCGGCGAATGGCACGAGCCTGAGACGCATCTCATCCCCCTCGTCCTCGACGCCGTCCTTGGGCGGCGGCCGATGATCTCGGTCTTCGGCTCCGACTACCCGACCGCCGACGGCACGGCGGTTCGCGACTACATACACGTCTGCGACCTCGCCGCCGCCCACGTCGCGGCTCTCCGCCATCTTCTCGAGGGCGGCGAATCCGCCGCCTTCAATCTCGGCACCGGGCACGGCGCCTCCGTCAGCGAGGTGATTGCCGCGGTCGAGGCGGTGACCGGACGACACGTTCCCGTCGAGCACGCGCCGCGACGCGCCGGCGATCCGCCGGTTCTCGTCGCCGATCCCTCGCGCGCCGAGGCGAGCCTCGGCTGGCGCGCCACTGCCGACCTCGCCGCAATCGTGGAGGACGCCTGGCGCTACCACCGGAAGCAGTTCGCCCGTGATTGATCTTGTGAGCGGCCGGGGCTAAGAAACGAGCGCCAGGCCGGGCCCCTCTGGCAGCGGACCTCCGCTGTGATGTCGGACTGGACGACCACTGAGTGGCCCAGCCGTTCCCTCGAACTCAAGAAGCTCGACAGGAATCACAGCGGCGGCGGCCACGCGGAAGGGTGTGCCGCATGCTTGATTTCGTCTCCGCCGACGCCTTCTCGGCGTTTCTGCAGGTCATCCTGATCGACCTCGTCCTCGCCGGAGACAACGCCATCGTGATCGGTCTCGCCGCGGCGGGGCTGCCGCGTGAGAAACGCGCCAAGGCGATCCTCGTCGGCATCGCTGTGGCGACCTTTCTGCGCATCCTCTTCGCCAGCATCGCAACCTGGCTGCTGGCCATCATCGGCCTGCTTCTTGCCGGCGGCATCCTGCTCCTCTGGGTGTGCTGGAAGATGTGGCGCGAGCTTCGCGCTTCGCCCGGCGCTCAGGATGCGGCGGCGCGCACGCTCGCCGGCGATCATCGCAACGGCGGGGGTCACAAGACCTTCGCTCAGGCCGTATGGCAGATCGTGCTCGCCGATATCTCCATGTCACTCGACAACGTGCTCGCCGTCGCCGGCGCGGCACGCGAGCATCCGATCGTCCTCATTTTCGGTCTCGGCCTTTCGATCGCGCTGATGGGGATCGCCGCCTCCTTCATCGCGCGGCTCTTGACCCGCTATCGTTGGATCGCCTTCATCGGCCTCGCGATCATCCTCTACGTCGCACTCAAAATGATCTGGGACGGCGCGTTCGAGATACGCGACGCCGTAGCGCTCATGCCGCTCGACATCGGTACGCTGCTGGCCGCGCTCCGGCCGATCTCGTGACGGAGCTTTGGGCCACCGAGACGGCGTCCGCCGTGGAGTGCGTCGAGCTTCCACCCGCCGGCCGGCGGTTCGCTCTGGCGGCTGAAAGCTAGGAGGCGGCGATGGACCTTTCCTCCGAAATCTCGACCATCCTCCAGGTCATCTTCATCAACGTCGTGCTTTCCGGCGACAACGCCATCGTCGTCGGCATGGCGGCCGCGGGCGCGCCGCTCGCGATCCGCAAGAAGGTGATCTTCTACGGCATCGCCGGCGCCGTCGTGCTGCGCGTACTCCTCTCGCTGCTCGCCGTTCAGTTCCTGCAAATCGTCGGCTTGTTGCTCGCCGGCGGCGTGCTGCTCCTTTGGGTCTCGTGGAAGCTCTTCCGCGAGATTCGCGACAGCGCGGCGGAGCATGCCGGCACGGAAGCACTTTCCGCCGCCGCGGAAAATGGCGCCACGGAATCAACGAAGACGCTCGGCGAGGCGATGTGGCAGATCCTGGTCGCCGATGTCTCGATGTCGCTCGACAATGTGCTGGCGATCGCCGGCGCGGCGCGTGAGCATCCGCTGATCATGGCAGTCGGGCTCGTCCTCTCCGTCGCGCTGATGGGGCTTGCCGCGACTTTCATCGCGCGGCTCCTCGACCGTTACCGCTGGCTCGCCTGGGTCGGCCTCCTCGTCATCGTCTACGTCGCCGCGCGGATGATCTGGGAGGGTGGCTGGGAGGTCGAGGGGGCCCTCGCTTTCGCTTGGCCCTCCTTGTTGCCGTCCGGCTGACACGGCCGACGCCGGCGGACCGTCGCCGGCTCGATGACAAGCTGGCGCCGCGCCGCCATCGCGGCGATCCGCTACGCCGCTTCGTCGGTACGCGAGTGTCGAATCTCTTCGGCTTCGGCCTCGGTCTGGCCGGATACCTGCGCGGCGATTTCCGGTAGGCGGCCTTCGGGCTTGCTGGTCTCAGCAGGCGCCTTCGTCTGGCGTACCAGCCCGATCAGGAATCCGGCGGTGACGGTCTCCACGCCGAGCGCCATGCCGAGCGTCGCGATCGTCGCCAAGCGGATGTTCACGTCGGCATCGAGATCGCCGAAGCCCGCCACCATCCAGCGCACAGCCTGGGCGCCCGCAGTCAGAAATCCCACCGCGAAGAGACCACCGCCGACAAGGCAGAGCATGTCCACGCTCAGATATTTGCTCAGGCGCGCGTGGCGCGATGATACCGGCAGTCTCCCGGCAGCGACGGCGGCCGTCTTCGCCACCACGTAGAAGAATACGAGCTGGGCCCCGGCAAGCAGGGCAGCGACGGCCATCAAGAGCGTCGCAGAGTCGAGCCTGACCGGACCGAGGGCGACCGGGCCGGGGGCGAGGATGGCGACGATCAACGCGCCCGTGCCCGCCAGCGCTGCGCCGGGATAGAGGAAGAGCCAGTGCGGCGCATACTCCAAGAGCAGCTTCAAGTGCCGCCATCCGTCGCGCCAGCTTCTGAGGTGCGGCGGCCGCGAGCGGCCGTCCTCGTGGAGCGTCGTCGGCACTTCGGTGATCTTCAGCCCGGCGAGTGTCGCCCTCACCACCATCTCGGAGGCGAATTCCATGCCCGGCGCGTCAAGCTCGAGCGCCAGAACGGCTTCGCGCGAGAAGCCGCGGAGCCCGCAATGGAAATCGCCGATCGGGCTGCGGAAGAAGAGCCGACCGACGAAGGAGAGCACCGGGTTGCCGAGATAGCGGTGGAGGGGCGGCATGGCGGAAGCGGCGATGCCGCCGCGGAAGCGGTTGCCCATGACCACGTCGTAGCCGGTGCGGAGCTTGTCCACGAAGAGATCGAGATTGGCGAAGTCGTAGGAGTTGTCGCTGTCGCCCATGATGACGAAGCGCCCGCGCGAGGCGCGAATACCAGCAAGCAGCGCTGCACCATAGCCGCGGCGCTCGACGTCGACGACGCGCGCCTCGTGGGCGCGGGCGATCGCCTGGCTGCCATCGGTCGAGCCGTTGTCGGCGATCACCACCTCACCGGCGATGCCGGTTCGCCAGAGGAAAGACTTGGCCTTGTCAATGCAAATGCCGAGCGTCTCCGCCTCATCGAGGCAGGGCATCACGATCGAAAGCTCGATCGGCGCGGCGCTTCCCAGGCTCGACTCGACCTCAAGCAGCGCGGCATGCACCGGGCTCTCGGCCGGCCTCTCCTCGTCCATAAAGATCGCCCTCCGGCAAGAGTTGCAGCAGGCTAGCGCGAGATGCTTGCCGAGTGGTGAACCGGAGGGCGAGGCCTCGCTTCCACGGCCCGAAGAACCGCCTTTCGCGACGGCACTTCGTAGGCTGTCGGATGCCCGGCGCCTCGCCGATGGTGGCGCCGATTAAGGCTCCCTTAAGCCGAGATGCATAAAAATCGCCGTATCGCAGAATTTCCTGGAAAGGTCGCCTGACTGAAATGAGCCGCACCGCGATCGACTCCGCCGGCCGTATCGCCCGGCGGCTGCGATCGGAGCCGGCCGGCGATCTGACGATGAGGCATCACGTGACTCGCAAGATTTCCAAATCGAGGCTGGCGGAGCCGATCCTGCTCGGCGTCGTCTTCCTGGCAGGGACTGCCGTCGCTCCGGCCTGGGCGTATCTCGACCCGGGCACCGGAAGCATGATGTTGCAGCTGATGCTCGGCGGACTCGCCGGCGCGATGGTTGTCGGCAAGCTCTATCTGAAGCGCGCGACCAACTTCATTCGCAACATCGGGCGTCGCAGACATCCCGAATGAACCGCGCCGCGCCGATCGCCGGCTCTTACCGCGATCCCGCCGGAGGCGTGCACAGGCTCGGCGACCGCATCCTGCGGACGGTCGCCGATGACCACGACGCGGATTTCAACGCCGCGCTCAGAACCGGTCTGCTCGATCGCTTCGCCGACGAGGGCCGCATCGTCGCGTTCGAGCCGCTTACCGACGCGCCGCAGTCGCTCGGGCTGACAGGCGCGAGCCGCGTTTTCGAGCATCCGCGGCTTCCCTTCATCTCGCATCCCTACGAGTGGTCGTTCGAGGCGCTGCGCGCAGCGGCGCTGCATCATCTCGACCTGCATCTTTCCGCGATGGAGGGCGGGCTCACGCTCTCCGACGCCACCGCCTACAACGTTCAGTTCATCGGCACCGATCCGATCTTCATCGACCTCCTCTCCTTCCGCCCTTATCGCGAGGAAGAGATTTGGGCAGGTTACCGGCAGTTCTGCGAGCAGTTCTTGAATCCGCTCGTGCTTTGCGCAGCGACCGGCCTGATGCCGAACGCGTGGTATCGCGGTCGCATCGAAGGAATCGCCACCGCCGATCTCGCTCGCCTGCTTCCCTGGCGCGCGCGCCTCTCGCGCCGCATCCTCCTTCATGTCGTCGCGCATGCGGCGCTCGAAAGCGCTGCCCCCGATGCCGCGCGCTCCAAGCAGACGGCGACGGCGGGCCTGCCGCGCGCGAGCTTCCTCAACATGCTGCGCGATCTTCGCGCCTGGATCGCCAAGCTTCAGCCGAGGAAGGGGCGCAGCCTCTGGTCCGACTACACGACGACCTGCAGCTACAGCGACGAAGAACAGGCTGCGAAGAAGGCGGAGGTGGCGGCTTTCGCCGCCGCGGTGAAGCCGAAGATGCTTTGGGACATCGGCTGCAACACCGGCGAATATTCCCTGCTCGCGCTCAAGTCCGGTGCCGCCTATGCCATTGGCTGGGACGGCGACGCGCGTGCGGTCGACGCGGCGTTCCGCGCGGCGCAGGCGGAGGGCGCACGCCTGACGCCGCTGGTCGGCGATCTCGCTAATCCGAGCCCGAGCCAAGGCTGGGGCCAGGCCGAGCGCGTCGGCATGCAGGAGCGCTCGGACGCCGACGCCGCCCTGGCGCTCGCCGTCGTTCATCATCTCCTCTTCGGCGCCAACGTGCCGCTGCCGCAAGCCGTCGGTTGGATCGTCGGCCTCGCCCCACGCGGCCTGATCGAGTTCGTTCCGCCGACGGACGTGCAGGTGCGCGGCATGGTCGCCCGCCGCAACGGCGTGCATCACGCCTACGACCGCGAGTGCTTCGTCGCCGCGCTCACGGAGACAGCCCGGATCGAGCGCTCGACCGTCATCGGGCCATCGGGCCGGGAGCTCTTCTGGTATGACCGAAGCCGCTGAGGGCGCGGAGCCATGTCGCAAAGAGAGGCCGCCCTCCCGCCGACCGCGTTAGGGCGCAGCAGGCCCGCGCTCTCCTCGCCGGCGCTCTTGGCTTTTCTCATAACCGGCCTCTGGGCCATCGTCTTTCTGCTGCCGCAACTGCCCCAAGCCGGCGCGGTCCTGAACCTTCTCCTTCCCGACTACGACGATGCGATGCGGCTCGTCGGTGTGCGCGACCTCCTCGCCGGCCAGTCCTGGTTCGACACCCACCAATACCGGTATCTGCCGCCCGAGGGCGTCGTCATGCACTGGTCGCGGCTGGCCGATGCGCCGCTTGCCGCAGCTACCTTCGCGCTCACGCCGATCCTCGGCCAACGCGCCGCGGAAGGATGGGTGGCGCTCGCCTGGCCGCCGCTCCTTCTCCTCGCCTATCTGGCGATCGTCGTCGCCGCCATCCGCCGCATCGCGCCGGCCTATGTAGCGATCCTCGCCGCGCTCGTCGGCTGCCAGATGGTGGCGTTCGAGTATGTGTTCCGCCTTGGCCACATCGATCACCATGCGTTGCAGGTGGTCCTTGTCACCGCCGCCGCGCTCCTCTTCGCCTTTTTCGAAGACGCTCCGCGCGCTCCTGTGCTGAGCGGACTCCTGTGCGGCCTGTCTCTCGCGGTCGGTCTCGAGGCGCTTCCTTTCGTGGCGACGATCGGCGCCGCGACGGTCGTCGCGTGGGCGTTCTGCGGCTCGCATGTTCGCGCGAGCATGGTGCGGTTCGCGGTCGCCCTCGCCGTGTCCTCGCTCGTCGCCTTCATGATCCAGACCGCACCTTCGCTCTGGGCGGCCCCGACCTGCGATACGCTCTCAACGCCGTGGCTCATGCTGACGGCCGGCGGCGCCATCATCGTCATAGGGTTGGCGCTCGCGGATCGCATGCTGTCCACGCAGTTGCATCGGCTCGCCGCGGCAGCCGTCGGCGGCTTTGCACTTCTCGCCGTCTTTGTGATCGCCTTTCCGCAGTGCCTCGGAGGTCCTTACGAGATCGTGCCGGAGCCCTATCGGGCGATCTGGCTCGCTGACGTCGTTGAGGCGCAACCCGGCCTCACGCGCCTTGCTTCCGGCTCGGACGCGGTCTTCCGCGCCTTCGGCCCCCTCGTCATCGCCGCACTCGCGGCGGGCGTGCTCGCGCTCCGCACCACCGGAGCGACACGGCGCATGACGGCGCTCTTTGCCGCGTGCCTCGGCTTCGGGGTCGTCCTGTCGCTCGTCCAGGTGCGAGGTCTCTACATCGCCTCAGCCTTCGTCCCACCGGTCGCGGCGGTCGCCGTGTGGCGGATAATTGAGGCCGTGCGCGCGCGGCATATGACGAAATTTCGAGCAGCGGCCGCGGTCCTTGCCGCAATAACGTTCCTCGGCCTGCCATGGTCTGTGCCGGCTTTCGCCGTTCGGCAGATGGCTCCGGCAATCGGGTCGGCGGAGCGGCCGACCTCGGATTGCCTCCTCAAAGAAAATCTTTCAGCGCTCAACCGCCTCCCGAAAGGCGTCGTGCTCGGGCCGATGGATCTTGGCGCTTACACTCTTCTTTATACACATCATGCGATCGTCGCGGCCGGCTTCCATCGCGGCGTTGAAGGGATCGTCGCCGGGATCGACGCCTTCGACGGATCGGAGGCCGACATGCTTCGCACCTTGCGGAGACTTGCACCCGACTATGTGGCGGTCTGCACCGAATGGGCGGAAGCCGAAGCCGGCAACCCGCAGCCGTTCTCGAAGACGCTCGCCGAAGGCGCCTCCGTGCCGTGGCTCCAGCCGATCCCGGTTGGTGCCGGCTCGCTGATGGTCTGGCGCGTGCGGCCCGAAGCGTTCCCACCGAGCTGATCCCGCAGCGAGCCTGCCATGACCTCCCCGGACGTCTCAGAGACCCCCTCACCGCTTGCCGCCAAGCTTCAAGCGATCGCGCCGTTCGCAGCTCCGGCGTTCGTACTTCTGGCGATCGTGCTGCCGTTCCTGCGCTACAACGAATACGATCTGCTCCTGCCGGAGAGCCTCATCCTGATCGGCGGTGCGGTCGCGATCGGGCTTGCGGTCGGCGCGCTTTCACGCCTTCGACCGGAGACGCTCGGCCCGCTATTGATGGCGCTCGTGCTCGCCGTCTACGTCTTCCACCGCCAGGAGGTCACCGACGCGCTCGTTTCGGCAGCGGGCACTGTCAGCAACGTCGTCGGGAGCGAGTCGGCTGTTCTGGCGCTTCTCGGGGTCGCGCTCTTCCTGGCCTTTTGCGCGATCTCTATCGCGCTCAGGCGGCATATCGATACGATCGTGACAGCCGTGTTCGGCACGATCGTCCTCACGACGCTGGTGCTCCCGGTCGAGGTCGGCGGCGAGCCGGTGCAAACGGGAGCGATCCCGAAGGCCCTGAAGAACCTCCCCCCGGTGATCCACATCGTGCTCGACGAGCATATCGGGCTCGCCGGACTGCCCGACGGGCTGCCGGAGTCAGACGAGGCGCGGAAGCTGATCCCCGCCGTCTACAAGGACTTCGCGCTCTACAGCCACGCCTACAGCCGCTTCGACGAGACGAAGTACTCGCTCACGTCGCTGATGAACCGCGACCTCGGAGCCGACGTGCCGAAGCTCCTCGAGGGCGACGAGTACGTCTTCGCGCCGACGCAGAACGACTGGCTCGCCACGCTGAAGAAGGAAGGCTACGCGATCAAGGTGTATCAGAGCGCCTGGTTCGACATGTGCCGCGACAAGAGTCTTGTCGACGCCTGCTACACCTATTCCTTCTTCTCGCCCAACGCGATCCAGCGCGCGCCACTATCGACGTGGCAGCGGCTGAAAGCGCTCGGGACGAAGCTCGCCTACGGCCGCGGCGCGCTGCAGCTCGAGCCGATGGCCAGCATGGAGGCGCTTGCCCGCTTCCGCTCCGACATCGCCACGGCACCGCCGCGGGGCGTCGCCTACATCGTGCACCTGCTCATCCCGCATTTCGGCTATCTCTATGACGAGCACTGCAAGCTGCTCGATCCTTCGGAGTGGGAGCGTGAGGATTTCGGCGATGACCAAGCCTACACGCCGGCGGAGCGCATCGCGCTCTACCACAGCTATCTGCGCCAACTCATTTGTGCGAACCGCGAGATGGAATCGCTATTCGCCTATCTGAAGGAGCTCGGCGTCTACGACGAGGCCACGATCATCATCCATGGCGACCACGGCTCGCGGCTCGGCGAGCGGAACTACATCACCGCCACGCCCGAGACGCTGACCGTCCAGGACAAGATCGATCACTACGCGCCGCTGCTCGCCATCAAGGCTCCGGGTATCGAACCCGGTCTTCGCGACGCGCCGGAAGCGCTGCAGAACGTGTTCGCCAAGACCTTCCTCGGCGGAGCGCTGCCGGACAGCCCGTCGCCCGGGGACATCTTCATCCGCATCGACGAGGACGATCACTTCGCGCCACTCCGCTTCACGTGGCCCGACGTTCTCTCTCCGATCGCGCTCCGAGGCGGGACGGAGAACGCTCCAACCTTCGCGGAGATCGGGCTCCGCCCTTAGCCGAGGCCTCCGCTCGCCGAGGCAGCGCCTTCTCGGCTAGTCTCGCCGCGCGCCGAGAACCGCAGTGGCGGTTCTACCCTGTGCGGAGGAGCAGCGATGGCCACGTTCCAGGGCTTTCCGAAAGAGACCGCGAAGTTCCTGCGCGGGCTGACGAAGAACAACGAGAAGGCCTGGTTCGACACGCACCGCGCGGACTACCAGGAGAACTATGTCGCGCCGGCGCTCGCCTTCGTCGCGGCGATCGGCCCGCGGCTGCAGACGTTCGCGCCGGGCGTCGCCTTCGAGCCGAAGGTCAACGGCTCTCTCTTCCGCATCAATCGCGACGTGCGCTTCTCCAAGGACAAGCGGCCCTACAAGAACCATGTCGACCTGTGGTTCTGGCACGGCGACAAGCGCGGCTGGAACTCGCCCGGCTTCTTCTTCCGGCTGCTGCCTGACCGGCTGATCCTCGGCGCCGGCATGCACAGATTCGAGAAGCAGCAACTCGACGCGTTCCGCGCCGCCGTCGTCGACGCCCGCGCCGGAAAAGCGCTTGCGAAGACGGTGGCCGAGTTGCGCGCGGCCGGCGCCTACGATATCGGCGGCGCGACGCGGAAGACCGTGCCACGCGGCTTTGATGCGGCGCACCCCCGCGCGGAATACCTGCTCCATGACGGGCTCTTCGCGGCCTTCGAGACGGAGGACACCGCGATCGCCGAGACGCCCGGCTTCGTCGATTTCTGCACCGGCCACTTCAAAGCCATGTGGCCGATCTCGAAATGGCTGCTGAAAGAGGTGGCGGAGAAAGCCTGAGCGGGCCGCTCAGGCCGCGCGACGGCTTGTGAAAAGCCCGCGCATCTCCTAAGTAGCCGCGGACTCTCCCGAAACGCTTGAAACAGACAGCGGGCAGCGAATGGCGCGCCAGTTCATCTATCACATGCAGGGCCTCTCCAAGGCCTTCTCCGGCGGCAAGAAGGTCCTGGAGAACATCCACCTCTCCTTCTACCCGGACGCCAAGATCGGCGTGCTCGGACCCAACGGCTCGGGCAAATCGACGCTTCTGAAGATCATGGCGGGGCTCGACAAGGAGTTCTCCGGCGAGGCCTGGGCGGCGGAGGGCGCGCGCGTCGGCTACCTGCCACAGGAGCCGGAGCTCGACCCGACGCTCGACGTGAAGGGCAACGTCATGCTCGGCGTCGCGGGGAAGCAGGCGATCCTCGATCGCTACAACGAGCTGATGATGAACTACTCCGAGGAGACGGCGGAGGAGGCTTCGAAGCTCCAGGACGAGATCGATTCCAAGAACCTCTGGGACCTGGAGTCGAAAGTCGAGATGTCGATGGATGCGCTCGGCTGCCCGCCGGGCGATTCCGACGTGACCACGCTCTCAGGCGGCGAGAAGCGCCGCGTGGCGCTTTGCCGGCTGCTGCTCGAAGAGCCCGACCTGCTCCTCCTCGACGAGCCAACCAACCATCTCGACGCGGAGACCGTCGGGTGGCTGGAGAAGCATCTGGAGCTTTTCCCCGGCGCCGTCCTCATCGTCACACACGACCGCTACTTCCTCGACAACGTGACGGGCTGGATTCTGGAGCTCGATCGCGGCCGCGGCATTCCCTACGAGGGGAACTACACGGCGTATCTGGAGAAGAAGGCGAAGCGTCTCTTCCAGGAAAGCCGCGAGGACGCGGCGCGGCAGAAGGTGCTGGAGCGCGAGCGCGAATGGATGGGCCGCAGCCCTGAGGCGCGGCGCGCCAAGTCGAAAGCGCGCATCAAGGCCTATGACGAGCTGCTCAAAGCCAACGAAGCGCGGCTGCAAAGCCGCGACGCGCAGATCGTCATTCCGCCCGGCCCGCGGCTCGGCGACGTCGTTATCGAGGCCGACGGGCTCACCAAAGGCTACGACGGTCGCCTCCTGATCGACGGCCTCTCCTTCAAGTTGCCGCCCGGCGGCATCGTCGGGATCATCGGTCCGAACGGCGCCGGCAAGACGACGCTCGCGCGCATGCTGACCGGGCAGGAGGAGCCGGACAAGGGCACGATCCGAGTCGGCGACACGGCCGTGCTCGGCTATGTCGACCAGAGCCGCACGCTCAATCCCGACAAGAACGTCTGGGCGGAGATCTCCGGCGGCGAGGAGGTGATCCACCTGGGAAAACGCGAGGTGAACTCGCGCGCCTACGTCTCCGCCTTCAACTTCAAGGGTCCGGACCAGCAGAAACCGGTCGGCAAGCTCTCGGGCGGCGAGCGCAACCGCGTGCATCTCGCCAAGATGCTGAAGTCGGAGGCGAACGTGCTCCTCCTCGACGAGCCGACCAACGACCTCGACACGGAGACGCTCGCGGCGCTCGAAGAGGCGCTGGAGGACTTCGCCGGCTGCGCCGTGGTGATCTCCCACGACCGCATGTTCCTCGACCGCCTCGCCACGCACATCCTCGCCTTCGAAGGCGACAGCCACGTCGAATGGTTCGAGGGGAACTTCGAAGCCTACGAGGAAGACAAGAAGCGGAGACTAGGGGCGGAGGCGACCGAGCCGCACCGGATCAAATACAAGGCGTTTTCGCGCTAGCGATGCCGGAAGTAGTTGGCGTGCCACTCGAGCATTGACATGTTCAAAGGATGCTCGGCCGCCGGCACAAATATCCGACCTTGGACACTTGAGTTATGACTCCGATCAACGACCTTGGCCTTCGCTCCATGCACTTCGAAGCAAACAGCACCTCGGTCGAATTGGCGGTGGTGGTTGGGACAGAAAGGGAGCACGTTGCTAACGTGATCCGGACCTCGGAACGGCAATCCAACCGGCTTGATGTGGCCCACCTCGGCGAACGTGCTGCCCCTACGGGCTAGTGGCAACGCCCGGCCACAGACTGCGCACTTGTCCTTGTACAGCCGGCGGACGAGCCCGATGATCTTCTGATCTCTGACTTGTCTGCTGGCTGAGACATAAACCCGCTGCACCGGCAGTATCGCCTTTTCGGCTTGTACGTATAAGTCCGGAGGTGCCTCTCGCGCTGGCTGTTCGGCTGTCCGATTGACACGTTCAGGTTCGTCCTCATCAAAGTACAGCTCAATTAGATCGCGCGCGGCAATCATTCCCTCATCGAGGGGAACCGCTGTCAACTCAAAGACATGTTCGTCAGTTAGTGCTTCTAAGATGGTTTCGACCGTCGGCCACGGCTTAGCCCACCCGCGGTCGACCAATATCCTATCCAAAGCGAGAAATATCGCGCTCCCCCCATCTCTCAGTGAGACCTGATTTCAACCCCTTGATGTTTGAGAGCTCGTAAATGTAGCTGAGATTTGTGGAAGCCTTCTTCGCCCATACTCCGCTGTATTCAGGGTAGGAGGAAATAAACGACTCGATCTCTGTCGCGTGCATTATCGAGCCGTTCCACTGACCAGAGGCAAATACCCTTGATACGATGAAATGCTTTGCCCATTCCGCTGGATATCTCTGCTCCGGGCGTGCTCCCTGCCAGGTTCCCGCTAAGCTCAGATGAAGGGCGAATACCGCGAGTCTATCGAATGACGTGTCAGCGGAATGAGAAAGCGCTGTTCGAACCAGTTCGTCAGCGACAACGACGCTTGCTCCATTCACCCGATTTAGAAGGAAGAAGTTTGCAGGTATGTAGTCATTCATACCTGCTGTTCGCAAACGTTGACGTGCAGAATTCCGCTCAACGTCGAGCGCCTTCCCGCCGAAAGCTACGTTAATGGCCTCGTGCAAGTGCGACAGTCCAGCACCTGGCTTCCCCCAACTAAAGTTCTTGGTGAAGCTACCGGGTCGCCAATTGCGCGGAGAGGCCATGGCGCCAAAGGCTCGTCATTTCACGGCGGAATTGTGCGCGTACGTATTCCAAGTCGGAACGTAGTTCGCGTCAGCTTCGCGGCCCCAATAGGCCCAGCCCGGGCGTGTGCCGCGCGCAAACAATTCCAGGTACGGCCCCTTCGAACAACTCTCGATGATCTCGTACTGCTCGTCGGGCTTCCGTGAATGTTCGCGTTTGCGCGACGACATGTAATTCACCTGACTCCGCCCGGGAGCCAACGTGCGCGCGTTCTTGCCGCGCACGCCGAAGAGCAAAAGCTCGGTGACGTTGCGGAAATAGAAGCCGACGCCGCGACCGTCCGATCCGCCGTCCTTGCGGACCTTGTGCCAGACAATGTTCGATTTGTACTCGAAGCCCCAGGCCTGCATGACCCGCAGGCCATCAGGGAGAAGCGCGTTCGGTACCCAAAGATAAAGGTGGGCTGGATCAGCCGTGAGGTTCAAGACCGGCAGCGCGCAGATTTCATCCGTCGTCATCGTCTCATAGCGCGACAAGCGGCGATGCTCTGGCGCAACCTTCCCAGTGCGGTTCGTGAAGCGCCACGGTGGGTCCGCCAAGATCGTGTGAAAGCGTTTGCCGGCGGTCAGCCGCGCCAAATCGACAACTGTGCCAACCGGATGAACATTCATGCGCCGCCGCCCTCCACGGCGTATAAGAACATATAGGGAACGCCGATGCAAGCAGTCTGCCTGATTCGGCACAGACTTTTCTTTCTCCTTGCAGGACGATAGCCCGCAAGCTCGAACTTATCCCCTCCCCTTGCGGCTCTGTTATTTTCCGCTTCACCGCTGCTCATGAGAGGCCGGGTGCGCAACCGGAGCATTTCGGGAGCAGTCCGCCTTCGTCCCTTGGCGTCGGCGCGACATGTCTGGCGGAGCCGTCAAGGCGAAGCCTGACAGGCGGGCGGTCCGTGACGAGGCGCACCGGTCGCGCGTCGGCACGGCCATCCCGGAAGGGTCTACCCGCGGGTGCGAGCCCGCTGCCGGATGTTGCACGGCTGGACTTCGCGGGTCTCGGACACGAGGAACCCGCGAGGAACAAGAGTGGACGAGTCGGGAGTTGGTCAAGCCGCACGGGGCGCTTCAGGAGCGCCGTCATTGCACATTGCGAGGGTGGTCTTGATGCGCCCCGTCCTCTCGATCTCGCCCGAACCCGCGCCGCCAGGCAGCGGGGCGATACGGCGTGCGCGGGGAAACCGAGTGCGCAAAGGATCGATTCACGACGTTTGCCCCACGCGATTGCCGGGGCCAAGCACGCCGCGCCATCTCCGCAACGCCACATTGCGGCGTTACAAAGCCGACAAAGCGGTGCCGCTAAGGTTGAGGCGCAACCTAGAGGAGGAAACCTTGGTCCTGTTCAGCAGATTTTCACTGCCCGCCGGCGCGCTGCTCTTGGCGCTTGCGCCGGGCATCGCCGTCGCACAGACGCCCCCGGTTCCGGTCTCGATCGATCCGGCGCCGGACTTCGACTACATCCAGCAGGCGGCGTCGATGGCGTTCGACGGCACGACGCTCACGCTCTCCGGGCTGGCGCCGTCGACGATCTATTTCTCCGACCGGCCCTACCGGGAGACGGGCCAGGTCGACACGGCGACCTTCCTCGCGCTCTGGGACAAGGACGGCTCGTTCGCCGGCGATCCGCCCAACGCCGCCGTCACCGCTCTCAGCGCACCCAACGCGCAGCCGGCCGTGGTTGAGCTCAGCTCACCTGAGCTCGAGGGCGACGACCTCAAATACAGCGTCAAGGTGCTTTCCGGCGAGCTCCCCGCCAGCGCCAGCGACATCGCGCTCTTCGTCGACCGCGGCTCGCGGCCGCGCCGCACATCATACAAAGGCAGCGTCAAGGGCACCTACTATCCGGTGCAGCCGCTGCCGGGACCGTACTGCTATCACGATCCGCAGGCGCCGGAGTGTCACTACCACCCCTACCACCCCTATTATCCGCCGTACCGCCCCTATTATCCGGGCGCCTACGCGGCGGGCGTGGCGACAGGCGCGGCCATCGCGAGCGCCAACCAGCCGCAGCCGGTCTACTACATCTATCCGATCCCGACGGGTCAGCTTCCGCCCAACTGCTACATCAACAGCACTCACACGGAGATGGTCTGCACGGTGCCGCTGCAGCAGTGATCCGCCCGACCGGATCCGATACAGGGCGGCGGCGGGATCATGCTCTAGCCCGCCGCCCAACGCCTTACCTCGACCGCGTGCTCGCGGCCCTTCACCTTGATTGCTTCGGCCGGGCCGAAGCCTTCGGCCGCGCCGCTTCTCGTCAAGGTGCCGGCGTCGGCGACGATCTCGCCGCGTCTCGCTGCGCTGCATAGCCGCGCGGCGATGTTCACCGAGTCGCCGACGACGGTGTAGTCGCGACGCGCTTCCGGGCCGATCGGGCCGGAGATCGCCGGCCCGGTGAAAACGCCGACGCCGACCCCGCGCGGCAGGCCGGCCGCCTCGACCGCCGCCTGGATGTCGAGCGCGGCGCGCACGGCGCGCGCCTCCTTCCCCTCCCCTTCGAAGCGGGCGAGGATTGCGTCGCCGATCAGCTTGTCGACGTCGCCGCCATGACGCGTCACGCATTCGATCTGAAGCGTCATGATGCGGTTCAGAAAGGCGACCACGGCCTCCGGCGTTTCCGTCTCGGAAAAATCGGTGAAGCGGCGGACGTCGGAATAGACGAGCGACACCTCGATCCGCATGAGCGGCATGTCGCTGCCGGTCGGCGCGGCGCGGACAGCGCCGACCGCGCTCGACGACATGAAGCTCTCGAGCCGCGCCGAGAGCTCGCGCACGCGCTGGGCGCGGAAGTCGATGCCGGCCTGCGCGCGGCGGATCAGGTAGCCGAGCACGACAAGGAGGCCGAGGAGAAGCAGCCCCGGCACCAGTGTGGGCAAAACGAGCGCGCGCGCCAGGATGGCGCGGAGCTCGCCCGCAGGCCAGTAGAGCTCCATCACCAGCCCGACGGCGCCGTCGGGCCTCAGGATCGGGACATAGAACTCGTTGTAGCGCGTACCGTCGGCCTCCTCGTGCGGCAGCAGTGTGCGCTCGCCTTCCTGGATGGCGCTGGTCAGCGCCTCGTTTGACTCGATCTTGCCGATATCGGCCGCGTCGGTGCTGAACACGGCTTCTCCGTTGCGGTCGTAGACCTTCAATTGAATGAGGCCGCGCTCCGACACGGCTTCGACAAAGGGCGCCGCCAGCTCGGCGCGCTGCTCGGCGTCGGCGCTCCCGGCAAGGAGCGCGGCCCAAGCGGCGGGCACTTTCGCGTCGACCTCGGCGGCGATCTCGTCGACGCCGCGCGCCGCGAACTCCAGATGGATCTCGCGCACCGCCTGCCGGACCGAGAACGCCGTCAGCGCCACGAGCGAGACGACGAAGAGCGCCATGATCGGAAGGACGCGGCGACGATAGCGCCTCGCCAGCGGAAACGGCCGCTCGGCAGAGTCGGATGCGGCGATGTCCGGCGCGGAAGTTTCGGCGCGGCTCAAGATCAAGGACTCCGGCTCGATGCTGGCCGCAGCCTAGCCGCCGAAAGATTGCCGATCCATCAAGCGAAGCGCGTTGTCGAACTGGCCGCAGCGCCGCAGGCCGCCTCGCGGCATATGCGCTACTTGCAGTACCACTCCTTCTTGCCGGTCTTTCGATCGACAAAGTGCCAGTAGGCATGCTTGCTGCCGCAATCGGGCGGCGGTTCCGCCGGCCAGTCGGACCTGCGGGTTGCGCGGACCGGCGTCGGCTCGGGCCTGGGCGCGGGTTTCGGCGGTGCGCTCACCTGCGTCTCGGCGCCGGTCTCCGATTGATCGCCGTTCGGGCTCGCTATCGGAATCGTCGGCGCGAGCGCGACGATGTCGAGCACGTCTTCTGAGAGCGCCTTGTGGAGCGGCGGCGGTGCGCTGTCTTCCGACTGGATGAGCTGGGCGATGGTGTCGCAGCTCACGCCGGACGGCGGGCTGTCGGAATCCGAAACGTCGACCCAGTCGCGCGGACAGGCGACGGCGTCCTTCGGCCATGCCGCCTCCGACGTGGCGGCGACGCTCGCCTGCCCTGCTTGATCGACTTCGTCCAGCGGCTCGCCGAGCTGATCGGCAGCAGCGACTGCGGGCTCAGGAGCTGCGGGCGCAATGACCGGCGCGGCCGCAGGCGCTTCGGCCACCGCCGCGGCGGTGGCGACGGGTTGGGGCGGCGCAGGCGGCGTGTCGGGCTCCGCCGGGCCCACGCTCGCCGTCGTCTCCGGCTGAAGCGTCGGCGCTGCGGGTATCAGTATCTCGGCCGTCCCCTGCGGCGCGACGACGACGCCCGCTGGACCTGCCGGATCGATGCTGTCGCTCGCGTGAGGCGCCACGGTGACGATGGTCAGCGAGGGCTCGGCCTGCTGCTCCTCAGCCGCGCTCTGCGGGCCGCGGGGCGGGCCGCCGGGGTCCACGAAGAGCGCATTGCTCGAGACCACCGCCATGATGGCGCCGGCGAGGCCGACAATTCCCGCGCTCTTCAGGAGGACCGGTCGCATGTCGCGCCAGCTCGGCCATGCAGCCTCCGCGGCCGGCTGGCCGTAGGCCGGTCTGCCGCGGATACCTCTTGGGCCGTAGACTGGCCGAATACTCACAACGCAAACCTCGGACCGCTCAAATACGCGACTTCAAGGCTATCCTTAACGAAAAATGAAGGGCACGAGAAGGCAGTGTTTGGGCGGAAAGCAGGCAGTGCGCGGGCGCGCAGGAGCGCGCTCAGTGCGCCTCGGCCTTTACCCGCGTCGAGGCGACAGCGTCGAGCGCCATTTCCGCGAGCCGTTCCCACTCCTTCAGCGCGAAAGTGTGGAGCGCGGAGCGGTCCTTCCCGGATTCCAGGCTGTCACGCAGGAGATCGATCTCAGCCAGGAAGAGCTCCGGATTGAACTCCGCGACATCGCTGCTAAGGCGTCGGATCAGGATGCGCAGAAACTGCCGCTGCATCGTCCCTTGCAGAAGCATGATCTCGCCGAGCGCGTCGACGTCCGCCGTCTGACCGGTCTCGGACATGGCCTCTCCTTCCGTGAGCCGGATCGCGTTCCGACATTCGTTTCGTCCCCGCCGAGCCGGAAACCTCGCAAATTTTCACGATCGGGTCTACGCGGCCCCTTCAGCGAGCGGAACGCGCGGCCGCCACAACACCTAGGCGGCAATTTAGCGACCCCATTATCCGTTCGGTTAGGCTTCGCCCTTAAGCACGTAAGACGTGTGCCCGCCGCGAAGCGCATCCAAAGACCGTGCGCAATC
>Ga0307442_1000185_pt1 | contig 27921 bp, 26 predicted proteins | sample SalMarWE160430MG_FD_202143 | JGI IMG/M metagenome (GOLD analysis project Ga0307442, IMG submission 202143) | Salt marsh sediment microbial communities from the Plum Island Ecosystem LTER, Massachusetts, United States - WE1604-30 | ecosystem: Environmental > Aquatic > Marine > Intertidal zone >...
ATTTTATTAGGATCTTCAAAAGGGTTAAATTGTAAAAAAGCAATCATCAGTAACCAAAAAATTATAAGTCCAATTAAAACACTTGCCACTATTATGTAAAAGTTACGAGTTTTCATGAGTTCTATGGTTTACTTGATCATTTTTAATCTCTTTTTTTGAAAGGTTGCTATGATTCCAATCATTGCTAATAATATGAATATATTAAAATATCCAGGTATTGAAGGGGGAAGAGTCCCAAAATCTAAATCCAGACTATAAGTCCATGAAATGGCATGATTCTCATGTAAATCATTATCAAAAATTGCCATATTGAATAAATATCCTTTGTTCTGGTTAAATTGTACGTCATATTCTTCATTAGTGATTAATGATCTACTAATCTCTAATGTATATGAGACATTTGAGATAGCTTTAAATGCTGCATTAACTTGGGACAATTCTGGATTTGGATTCACCCATCCGTTATCCTCAAAACATTCATCATAACACAAAGTAGGTATTCCGCTTGAAATGGATGTATAATGATACCATCTCCAACTGTCGACTCTACCTCCACCCATATGTTCAGTACTCATACCAGAGGGATAATAAGCAGAAAAATTTACCACATTTATATTCCAACAAAATAATATTCCATCAGCAACATAATCTTCTGCTGAAGTAGTATTATCCATCCATTCACAGAGGATATAAAGTGAATTCGTATTCATAATGAAGGTTGCGTTCATATAAATTAAGAGATCAGGAGGGTTTGAATCGTATCTAATCGATGCGAGTGGAATTACCACTTTTCCCATCTGATTTTCGGATTTTGACCAGAATTCTTCGCTTGGAACTCCATCTAAAATAATATTTGCTGAATTATCAATTGGGACTTCAATTGGAGTAATATTATGATAATTTTGGCAATCACCATCTCCAGGATAAGCATTTGCAAGTGGAAATTTGATGATTGTAAATGAAAAGATTACTAAAAATATAGTTATTAAAGCTTTTATTCTCAATAATATCACTTTTTTTGTTTTCAAAAAGAAAAAAAAGATATTTAATTTAAATTCAAGAAATATTTAAAAATCTATTATTATTTCAGTGACCCATTTTGCATAGTTTGCGCGATTTCTACCAGGTACTTGTACGTTGAAAGGACCGCTAGAATATGATAAAATTTTTGGAACTGGCCAAGCTGCATCCGCAATTCCATCATAAGTTTCTCCAAATTCTTGTATTTTCCATGCTAAGTTCATTATTAAATTAGTTGCTGGTATTGGGACACCAAGACTAGTATCTGTGGCGTTAACATAATCATCATCAGAACGAGGGATAACATTGGTTCCATTGTTATACATGCCATTCTCAACTTCCGATTTGTTGTAAGGAGGTTCCCATTTCCAGAATGGTGTGACGAAACCGTCCGCAGCTCTAAAAGTGACTTCATAATCAGGTTGACCAGCAACAGCAGTTGCAATGATCTCTGAAACATTTTTCCCCCAATATTGACGATTGGCTCCCCAACCAGATGTACTTTCATACTGGTATACTGCTGTATACGGATCTTGTATCAGATCCCAGGCATCCAAGGATGAATTTAATACATCATTAACTATTAAGTCAATTGTCCAATTATTCATCACTGAAACTTGATTAAAATTGTAGAAATTGTCATTAGGATCCAATCCCATAATGGAGAAATTGCCCATAACGGGATAATAGGGAGAATCTTGAAGCCATTCTTGGTTTATAGCCAACACCAATACGTAGTATGTTTTACTTTTAGCATAACTTTTTGCAATGATGTCTGCCGTGTGAATATCTCGCGTGATTGAATCTCCCGTAGCAAATTCAAGCTCTCCAGCAAAATATATGCCCTTTTCTTCCAGTATATTCAAGATGTTGACTCCAGTAACATATTGTCCTGAAACCGGATCTTGAATAGTTGTTAATTCATAGTAATTTTTCCAATCTGACAATGAACCTGCTGCTAAATCATCAAGATAGATCTGTACACCGTCCAATATTTCACCGAGTGAAATATCGTATTCTACATCATGTACATCAAATAATTTAAATGTTGAAGAATTTGGGGCTGTGCTCCAGTCCACTGGTAATCCTTGATTTAAAACGGGTGTTGATGATCCACCAGAAGGAGGGTTTGCAACGATAAAGTATCCTAGACTTCCAGCTAAACCCACAATTACAATCGCTAAAACACCTATAAATGCATCTTTTTTATCCATTAAATTCACATTTTTTTGATTATCGATATGTATAAAAGGATATAACGAAAGATTATTTAAAAGAATTTAGTTTAGAATGAATTTAAAGTAAAAAATTTTTAAGAAAAAAAAGCCAAGATTCTGATTTGAGAGTTAAGGTAAGGTAATAATATTCGTATTATCATCTAGATTGATTATACCCTTAACTGCTAGCTGCTTGATAGTTCTCACCGCCATTATTGGAGGTACATCCAAAAGTTTTTTTAATTCATCAAGATTGCAGCTTCCTTGAATCATAATTGTGGCTATGATATCTACTTCCGGAATTTCTTCCTCGGAATTTTCCATCAGAAACGAAGTAAAGAAATTATTTCTTTTTAGTTGAGCTAATTTGGAATTCAAATCTTGCATTTTTTCCTCAGTATACAATGTTTTTAGTCGAGATTCCTTATTTTCATTATCAATTTTTTTCTGTTCTAAAGTATTTTTCTCGTTTTCTTTTAACATAGTTTTATCGTTGATTGAATTTAGCTTGGACGTAATGTCATTTAACTCCATTATTGGAGCTTCGAGATCACTTTGAAGACGATTTAAATTATTCGTTAACTTAGTAATTTTCGAAGTTAACTCTTCTTTAGTTGTTTTTAAACCCTCAGCTTTTTTGTCGATTTCCTCCAATTTTATTTTTAATTCAGTGATCACAGATTTCTGATTATCAATATTGTCTTCAATTTTTTTGATTTCTTCCTGTTCCAACTTCATGTTTTTCCATGAATTTCCTAAATTATTAAGGATTTCATCTGTATTCTTCTTAAATGATTGTAAATATTGATCAAATGTGGATTCCAACTGTTCTATTAATCCCAAAACATTTTTTAAGTTGGTACTCATTAGAAATCTACCTCCTCTTTTAATTCAATTGTTCCTGAAGCTTCATTGTAAATGATTGGGCCGTTATCTTCAAGAATTTTCAATATTATATTTTTTGCAGTACTCTCTCTCATATCAATTGCAACCAGTATATTTCTTAAATCCAGAGCACTCCCGACTTGTAAGGCTCGGATAAATTGGTATAATGATGAATTGATATACTTTTTATTAATTAAGATTTTCATCGCGGATACTCTATTTTCATATGATTGGATGAATCTCTCCTTCTTTAAGAATGTGGTTTCTAATTCTTTTTCTAATTCTTTTAATTTTGAATCAAATTTCTCATTTTCATGAGAGAGATCAAGAACTAAGTTTTCCAATTCCTTCAATCTTAATGTTCGAGAGTTCAAATCTTCTTTTTTTGCCCGAATTGATGTTTGAGTTTCTTCAGTTTCTTTTTGAACATCTTGAATCTTTTTTATTAAGTCTTGTCTCTTAATGGTTGAATTTTGAATACCTTCTTCAAATTTTTGAATATCTCGTTGCCCTTGGGAAATTCTATTCTTGAGAGAATTGATTTCTTCGTTATTTAAATCAACCTGTTTTATTAGATTGTTTTTCTCAGTATCATATTTATTAATAGCCTCCAAAACAATCTCTGGTTGAGCCCTTAATTTTGGTATGTTATCGCTATTTAGACCATTTAAATTCACGATTACAGAAACAATTTTTTTTAAATATGTTTTAGCATCTAATAATGGTACTTCACTCATTTTAATATCTCTTGTCAGTATTGTTTAAATAACACATAGAGTTATTATTATTAAATTTGCTTTTTAAGATAGAAGAAGTTCAAATCACTAATTTATAATTCTTTTGAAATACCTGTAAAAAAGTTCTCTTTATTTAGTTTCAAATTTATATGCCTTCTCCTCATCACAATGTTTAAATTTTCGATTAAACGCTCTGTAAAATATTTAAAATTGAATTTAAAGTAAGGGGTATTTTTATAGTAGCTTTTTAAGAAGAAATTTATCAAATCAATTTTATGTTTTGGATGATTCATTTCAAAAATACCCGGATTCGTATCTAATAAAGAACAACAAATCCAAGCTATATCATCAATATGATTTCCTTCATAAGAATCTTCAAAATCTGTTCCAAATAATGCTCCCGAATTAGAATCATAAATAAAATCTCTTAATCTTGTATCACCTTTGTTCAAGACGATAATTTCATTAGGATTATTTTTATTAATTACATTTAAGTGATGAAAATTTCCTAACCATATAGCAAGCTTTTCAACAGAGTTTAGAATGTTTTTCTTATCATTTTTTTCTATTTCACTTAGTTCTTTATGATTCCTTAGCTTTTCATTTATATAATCACATAAATTCATACCTTTGATTTTTTCAAGAATTAAGAATGGTTTTTTATAAAATAATATCTTTGGAACGCTTATATCTTGATTGTTCAATTGTCCTAATGTCGTATATTCGATATCCATATTGTTTGTTCTAAAAATTTTCACAACAATATCTTTTGGGAACCTTTCTGTCGGTCTAATGAAATTCAGATCGACTACCACATTTTTCTTACTTGGTAGTCTGATTAAGTTGAAATAATTGACTTTATCAACCAACTCTGGTAGATCTGCTTTAAGATTAATAATTATTTCCTTTCGGATCTCTAAGAGCTCCATCTTTAATTTAAGGGGATATTACTTGTTATTAAAATATTATACCATGTATATAGTATAAGATAATTATGCATTAAAAATAATAATATTTAGATAAATTTCTTTGTTTTTTATTCGAACATCTTCGGCAGAAAGAATAAAACGATTATATAATATTAAATAAACAAATAAAAACTGTAAACATGTCTTTTATATGATGAATGAAAAAAACTATAAATTAGGGATTATCTACGGCTTAGGTCCTGAAACTGAAATGTTAACCCAAAAATTTGTTGGGAACTTGATTAATGATGATAAGTTTTGTAAAGCATGTGAATTATTGGAGCAAAATGTAAAATGCGACCATTGTAGAGAACACTTAAGAAGTTTTGCGAGTTCGGTATATTTCTATGAGCAAGTAGGAAATAATGTACCAGATTTCATTGAGGATCCAGAAAAATATTTACCCAAGAATCTCCCCGAACTTGATTTCTTATTAGTTATTGGCATTCATCAAGATTTACTTTCCGGACTTCCAGAATTTCTAAAAGATAAAAACATCAAAGCCGTTATAGTCCCTATTGAAGACACTAAATGGGTTCCAGCAGGGCTCCAAGTTCAAGTGTTGGAAGATTTCGAAAAATATGGAACCCAAGCAGCATTTCCAAAGCCGTTCTGTTCTTTAAGTAAAGAATTGAATGAGTATAATAAAGTGGGATTTAACATCACTAAGGAAAGAAATTATATCATAGATTTTATTGAATTTTTTAAGATCGGAGAACCGATTGTTTCCATCTTGTTAAGTAAAGATGGTAAATCAATTGATGATACTTGCGTCATCCAAACAGCACCCTGTGGTTCAACTTATTTCATACTTCAGCAACTACATGCTAAGTATATAGAAGATGAAGAAACCAGTTTAAATGAAAAGGTTAGTAAAGCACATCATTCCTATCCATGTAATGCTTCAATGGACCAAGATAACATATTAAAGGATTCTATTCTCCATGTTGGAGGTATTTTAGTAAGAAATGAGATTAGAAAACAATTAAATCTTCCCATAGAAGAATATGTATATGTTTTAAATTAATCTATAATCAGTTCAGTCTATTTAGAAAAAGAATATTATAATTAATAATATCTTGTACTGAAAACTTTTCCAATATCTATCCCTTTTTGAGCGAGTCTTATTATACATAAATAGAAATTTTTTAAAGTTTCAATTTAATTAAAAATTAGGTGCATCTAGTTGAATCTTGTAGAATGTTCAAGTCCTGCATGTGATCTCATCGATGAGGAGATTGAAGAAGAATCATATTTTGTACATCATTTTTGGGTTTTCATTGTTCCATCGGCACTATTATTAGCAATTTCCATAATTTTGGAAATATTTACTCAAGAAGTATTTTTCAGTCAAATGCTGGCGATATTGTCGGTATTCCTTTCTAGCTATGGTATTTTTAGCGAAGCAATTGAAGATATTTTGCATAAAAAAATCACAGCTAATATATTAATGATTGTAGCCGCAATTGCTTCATTCTTTATCTTTCACGGTCAAGAAGGTGCAACTGCTATTTTATTATATGCCATTGCAGAGCATTTAGAGGAAGTAACAACTGAAAAATCTCGAAATGCAATAAAAGAATTATTAAAATTAGCCCCTGAGGAGGCATTATTAAAAACCAATGATTCGTACGAAATTATTCCTGCAAAAGAAGTAAAAGTTGGACAAATAATAGGGATCAAACCGGGAATGAAAGCCCCCTTGGACGGAGTTATTATAAATGGTCAATCGTATTTTGACGAAAGTGCTATCACTGGAGAATCTTTGCCCATATACAAAAAGGAAAATGACGAAGTTTTTGCGGCAAGCATTAACAGTGATAGCTTTATCGATTTAAAAGTTACTCGAGAAAGTACAAACACTATTGTTGCCCAAATAGCGGAAAGCATAAAAAAAGCTCAACAAAATAAAAGTGTAAATGAGCGATTTATTGAAAAATTTGCTAGGTATTATACGCCCCTTATTTTATTAACTTCTATTATGGTAATGGTTATCCCAGCTCTCTTATTTAATCAAAATTTTAATGATTGGTTTTACAGGGGCTTGGTATTATTAGTAGTGTCTTGCCCGTGTGCTTTAACACTTTCTACTCCACTTGCAAACATTACTGCTTTAACAAAATTGGCAAAAGAAGGTATATTAGTCAAGGGGAATAAATATATTGAAAGTGTAGATAAAATAGATGTTTTAGCTTTTGATAAGACGGGGACGCTTACGGAAGGAAAATTAAAGGTTTTTGATATTGTTTCATATTCTATCAGTAAAGAAGATGTACTTTCACTCGCTGCTAGTTTGGAGGTACTTTCTGAACATCCAATCGGAAAAGCGATTGTGAACCAAGCGAATCAAATGGATTTAAAAATTTCTTCAGTAAAGAATTTTGAAATTATCAGAGGAAAGGGCATTACTGGAGAAATTGAAAACAAGACGTATCATGCTGGTAGTAAAAGGTTCTTTATAGAATTAGACTATGATATCCCTACCGAAGAATTAATGAAAATTGAACAAGAAGGTACTATTCCAATATTATTAGGATCGAATGGTAATTTGTTGGGGATTATCACGATTCGAGATGTTTTGAGAATTTCTGCTCCGCTTTTGGTAAATGGTTTAAGAAAGAGAAATCTTGAAGCTGTTTTAATTTCTGGAGATAATCAGAAGGTATGTGATGAAATAAGTGCTTGCTTAGATATTAATTCTTCTAGAGGAGAATTATTACCGGATCAAAAACTTGAAGAAATTAAAGAATTAAAAGAACAATATCGAGGTGTTGCAATGGTTGGAGACGGAATAAACGATGCTCCCGCATTGGCTCTTGCTGATTTAGGTATCGCAATTGGAGTATCTGCTACCGATTTGACACTTGAAACTGCTGATGTCATCATCATGAGTGATGATCTCAAAAAAATCCTCACTTATATTGACGTTTCAAAAAAGACAAACAAAATTATTAAGCAAAACATTTGGACTTCAATAATAGTAAAGGTCTCTTTTGCGGTTCTTACTGTATTTGGCTTGATGACTTTATGGTTAGCGGTAGGAATTGGGGATATGGGTGTTTCTCTTTTAGTACTAGCTAATGGACTCAGAATCTTAAGATATAGAAATAATTTTAAAGAGGTAAATAGCGAAATTTTAGAATCTAAGGCAAGGATGCTAATTTGTGAATCTTGTAAAACAAAGAAATTGATACCTCAGCACCACGGAAGAGATATGTTAAAATCTGAAGATCACTTAGTTTGTTGGAGAAAATTGTTAGATAGTGACGAATTAGAACCTTGTGAAGAAGAATTGCCTTTATTCTGTCCCAAATGCGAAAATCAGCTTAAAATAATATAAATCTTTAACTCTTTTTATTTTCATTTAATGCGGGAAGGGAGATTCGAACTCCCGAACCCCTACAGGACTGGATTCTGAGTCCAGCGCCTTTGACCAGGCTTGGCAATTCCCGCAAAATTGAATATTATAATATAATTATAATGAAAGATGTAGAAAATAATAGCATCATCTTTTTATATCTTTTGGACTTTTAACTAAAAAACCGGTATAATATCCGTCAATTTTTATAGCTATTACATTATTATATATTATAAATAGTTAGATTGAAAAAACCATAAGTTAATCTTAAATATGTCCAATGAAAATTCAGCGGGGGAAATTCCCGAAAGGAAAGAACAATCAATTGTTGTATATCAATTTAACGATCAAATTGGAGATTTTGAAGAATTAATCATCGATCCAGATGTAAACTTATCAGAATTGTTAGATGACGATTTCATTTTACTATTCGTGGACCCGAAACATTATAGAGTCTGGCTCTGGCATGGATGGAATACTACTACACGCATGAAATTCATAGCAGCAAAGATGGCTCAACCGATAAGAGACCGACATGGAATTGCTTATAAACTAACTGCAGTAGATCAAGATAGTGAGACTCATGGTTTTAAGTTTATGATCGGATTAGAAGAGGAATTAGATTACACAAAGGAACAAACAGGTCCTGCTTATGAAGGAACTGAAGAAAATTTAGAATTATTAAAATCTCTCTCAAGAGAAAAAATCTTACTTATTCTTGAAAAAGCAGGAATTCCTGAAGATTATGATTTGAAAATGGTAATTGTTAAGAACACGATTTACGGATATAGAGAATATGAAAAGAATTATTTAGGTTCTGTTATTAAGGAAAAACAACTATTTCCTTTAAAAGAAGAGATTGATGATGGCTCCTACTTAGCAGAAGGATATACCCCACGAATGATTTTTTCTTATAATAATGTGGTTCTCACCCAACTACTTCAGAAAATCGAATTGGACGACAGTATCAAGAAGAAAATACTTAAAGATCTTGATGCATAAAAATGAATGCTGCAAGAAGAAGAAGTTATGTTGAAAGGAAGAAAAAGAAAAGTGCTTGGAAAGGGATTTTTATTATCCTATTACTTTTCATTAGTGTTATAGTAACAGTCTTTATTATTATATTTTCAATGCCCACATTTAATTAAAGAAACAAATATTTAATGAAGTCCTTTTTATTTTAAATAATTATTAATTACTGGATACGATTTATGAAACTCAAAAGAATAGATTTAATCTTTCTAATCTTAATCGTAATTGTTACAATCATTTCAATTGATTTGATGCTAAATGAAGCACATCGAGAATTTATTGAAAATATTTCTAAATATCCTCCATTTCAAGATCTATTTTCTGGACTTGTGATTACTTTTTCAGTATGTCTTATTGGGAATTTATTGCCCGTTCCCACACCCTATACCTTTGTAGTTTGTTTTAGTGCTGCTCCCTTTTTATCATTAAATTTTTGGGTCCCTTTATTAGTTGCATTTATTGCTAGCTTAGGGTGTTTAATCGGTGAATTAGGAGGATATTTTGTGGGTAGAGGAGTTTCTGGTTTGATTTCAGAAGATAAGATGAGAAAATTGTCTCCATATCAACAAATTTTATTAGAACATCCAAAATTAGCCCCCTTTCTTATTTTTATAGCCGCTCTCACTCCAATTAATGATGATTTTATTACAGTTCCATTAGGATTGTTGAAATATTCAATAAAAAGAACTGTTTTTTGGTGTTGGCTGGGGAAATTTGGATTAATGTTAGTTTTTGGATATAATCTTTTAAATATTTGTAGTTTTCTGGGAGGAGAAAGCTGGATTTTAAGTATTATTACTCTTTACGCAATTATTTTTCTAATTTATATATTACTTAAAGTTGATTTACTAAAACTTTTTAGAAGAATTTTCAAAGAAAATAAAAATGAAACTGTGTAGGAAATAATTCAGTTATTTCTGGTTACTTTTTATTTCAATACCATCTGGTAAAGTAATGCTGTCAACCCTTAACCCTTCAGCTTCTTTATAATCATCAAAAGTTCTTGATTGGACTTGTTTCATATAGTCAAGCAATTGTTCTTCCATAATATTTTCTAATTTATTAGGTTGATGATCCTCAAGAATCTGATTTACTTTTTCTCTTGCTCTTTCAATAATATCTTTTGAGCCTTTTTTCTCCCAGGTCGATCGTCTGGTTCTATCAGATAACCGAGGCATGTAAAGTTCCGATTTCATAAATTTTCGCGTATGACTTTCAGCAAGAAAATTAACTCCTTTCGTTTTGCTTGTCGCGACCTTCTTTATTACATCTAATCCTATGGTATCTTCATTAACAGAGATTCCTTCCATTGTTCTTTGTACCATTCCAGCTAAATCATCGTCAATTACTAAAAGTTCTAATGCTTCAACTAAAGTGGCTTCATAGGTACCTGCACAAGTAATATAATTCACACCAGCTTGAGCTGCAAGCATTAATGTTTGTAGTCGTTCGTATCCATTCTGTAAATCCAGAACTTTCGAATCAGTTCCTGCCCCAGGACCACGAGAAGGAATATTATAAAACCTTGCTAGTTGGGCTATACCTGTCGTGATCAATCCCATTTCCACTGATCCCATGGCAGAATTTCCTGATCGCATATCAGTAATGTGTGAAACGGTACCAAAGAAAATAGGAGCTCCAGGATTTAAGATTTGAGATAAAACAGCACTTCCGACGATTTCAGCATTAGTTTGTGTTATTAGACCCGCTAGAGTTACTGGAGAAGAACTTCCCGCTATAGCTTCGGGAGCGATGATAGTCGGTTGTTTATATTTTGTAAAAATTGCAAATCCATTTGTCATTAATTTTGGTAAGTGAAGTGGTGAAGTTGGGTTCATGAAACCTATAAATCTTGGTCTTCTAATTAATTCTTCTTCTCCCCCTACAATAATGGATGCCATATTCATCATATCCTGGGAGGCTAATTTTCCAAGACATCCCAAACCATACGGTTTTCGAGTATTTTTTACCCATTGATAAATACATTCAGTATGAATGGTAATATATGGCACATCATTCGGCCATACATCAATATGGGAACAAACTATATTTTCTAAACTATCTACAATTTTGATTTGCTCAATGGTATCTGCCATCGTGCTTTTACGCACACCTCTCTTAGAATTTAAATCTCTTATTTTAACAGGGGTTCCAATTGTTGCAAATCGGGTGCTTTTAGTATTCACTTCGAAGGAAAATGAACCATCAGGTCCGTGTAATTTGAATGAATCTGGGACTGTTTTCAGCTTTTCCATTATCATGGATTCTGGGAATCGTACGAATAGCGTGTCTTCATCTACGATTGCACCATTTTTTTTTAGAAGATCTCGTGTATCTTGAGCATCTATTTTTATTCCTAACTCTGAAAGCAATGTCATTGTAGCAGAATGAATGGTTTCAAGCTCATCTTTCGAGAAAACCTCGATCTTTTTTAATTTCATTTTATTTACTCATCTCCTAATTTTTATTGAGAATTTCTTTAATTTTATATACTGCCTCAATACCATCATCTGCCCATGCATCGGCACCAATCTGATCAGCCCATTCTTCAGTAGTAGGAGCTCCTCCTACAATAACCTTGTATTTCTCTCGTAGACCTCTCTTTTTTAATTCCTCGATAACGTGTTTTTGAAAATCCATTGACATAGTCAATAAGGAGGATAAACCTATCACATCAGCGCCTACTTCTTCCGCTTTTGAAATGAATTGATCAGCCGTAACCTCTACACCTAAGTTATACACCTCAAAACCGTTAGAAAATAAAAAAGATCCAACCAGATCCTTTCCGATGCTATGCACGTCACTTTCTACGGTTCCGATAACCACTTTCCCCATTGTTTTTTTTTCTTCTCCGGAAGCTCTAATTGCTGGATCTAAAATTTCATCAATTGTGGCTTTTACAACTTCAGCAGAACCAATTAACTCGGGTAGAAATATCTCCTCAAGTTCAAATTGATCTCCAATGAATTTCATCACTTCACCAATAATTTTAAGAAGATCAGAAGCTTTTGCTTCTTCATTTTTTAATAGTAGCTGACAATATTTCTTTAGTCCTTCCTCATCCCATTCAATGACTAGTTCTTGAATTTTCTCTTTAATAGACATTTTAATTCCCGTTCACTTTAATATAGAAATTTGAATAAACTAACGTTTTTTTAAAAAAAAGGTTTTTCATTAATCAATGTTTACTAATCATAAAATCATTACTAATCAAATTATTCGAGTTTGATTAAATCATGAGAATGAATAAAATTGAAGTATTAGAAAAAGAAGAGATTGATCTGATACATGGAAAAACCTTAGAACTTTTAGAAAAGATTGGAATTAAAGTAGAATCTGAAGAAGCTCGTAATCTTTTAAAGGAAAATGGTGCAAGTGTAGATAATAAGACTCATTTTGTTAAATTCCCTGAGAATTTAGTATTAGAACAACTTAAGCACGTCCCAGATTCTTTTACATTATGGGGTTCAAAGGGATCATATAATTTTGAGGTAAATACAAAAAGTGTTAATTTTGCAACCGTGGGAACCCCCGTAACTATCTATGATTCTACTAAAAAAAAAGGAGTGCGAAAAACCGTGTTGGCGGATACCATAAAACAAATTCGCATTGTTGACTACTTGAAAAATATTTGTTGCTCTCATGTAGATGTTTGGCCAAATGATGTCCCTTATTTGGAATTACATTTCCATGCAATTAAAGCTTGGGCTGAAAACAGTATTAAACCGTATGGTTTAGGTTGCTTAGGTAGAGTAGCTAGTCAAGATATGATGGATCTTACATCCATTATAGTGGGGGGAGAGGAGGTTTTAAAGAAAAAACCACGTTTAATTGGATTTTTTAATCCAGTAAGCCCCCTAACGATGAGTACTCTCTTGTTAAATGGGTTATTCATTTTTGCTAAATATAATCAACCCATAATTATAGCTCCAGCAGCTAGCGCTGGTTCTACTGCTCCTGTAACCCTAGCGGGATTACTCATACAAACTAATATGGAAACATTATCTTCTATTGTGTTATCTCAACTCATCAATCCAGGTTGTCCAGTTTTTTATTCAACCATGAATGCACCCATGGATCCTCCTACAGGAAATGTTGCTTGGGGTTCTATTGAGACAGGATTAATCACGATTGGAGCTGCTCAATTAGCCCACTATTATAACATCCCTTCAAGAGGTCCGGGTTTAGTGACTGAATCTAAATGTTTTGATATTCAGAACGGTTTTGAGAGATTCATGACATTATTTTGCGCTGCAAATGCAGGGATTAATTATATTACCTGTGCGGGTACTTATGAATCATCTCTTGCTGAATCTTTAGAACTTTTAGTAATCGATGATGAGTTGATAGATATTGTTAAACGAGGGATGGAAGGTATAAAAGTGGATGAAAATTCCATGGCAGTAAATGAGATTGAACGAGTGGCTACAGAAGGAAAGAATTATTTAATGTTGAAACATACTTCAAAAAACACACGAAAAGAATTATTTATTCCTCAACTTGCAGATAGAGATCGGAGAGGAATTTGGCAGAGAAATGGCGCAAAAGATATCATCGAAAGAGCCTCAGAAAAAGTGGAACAAATTCTTAAGATTCAGAAAGGTCCGGGAATATCAAATGAAGTAGAGAGAGAATTTCAAGAGTTTTATAAGAAGATTTCTTCACGTACATACGAAGATTATCAAAAAGCTGAAGGAATGGATAAGACTGAAGCAATAAAATTACCAAGTATGGAGTGAATGGAATGGAAGAAAAGAAAACACCTGACCAAATAAATAAAGAATTAAGAGAAAAATGGGATCAATGGCAATTTGATACTCAGCAAATCAGAGCGGGAGAGGATCCTTATCCATCAACGACGCATAGTCTAAGAACGCCAATTTATGCCACGAAGTCTTATACTTATTCGACCATGTCTGAAATGTTAAGAAATAATTATTTCTATTCAAGAACAGAAAACCCAACGTTATATGCTTTAGATAAGAAATTAGCAACCCTTCATGGTGGGGAAGAAGCATTATCCGTAGCATCTGGAATGGCTGCAGTCCATCTTTCTCTTTCTAGCGTATTTCAAGATAGATTAGACCGAATGAAGCCGAAGAAAATAGAAAATTATTACCCTCAAAATAACCCCACACATTTTCCGAATATAATTGTTCATAAACATCAATATACAGGAGTATTTCGTTTACTAACTAAAATATACCCACAAATGGGAAATACTGCCATTAGTGTAGATATGTGTAACTTAAAGGAAGTCGAAAATGCGATTACCGAACAAACTAAAGCTGTATTTTTTGAAACTCCGACAAATCCATCAGTTGATATCATCGATATTAAAGAAATTTCAAATCTCATCCATAATGCAGGAGGTAAATGCATTGTTGATAATACTTTTGCTTCACCAGCGCTTCAACTACCCTTTAAGCACGGAGCAGATTTAGTAATTGAAAGCTTAACAAAATATGTCAATGGTCACGGAGATTGTCTTGGCGGTGTAATTATAGGTCCTAAGGCAGAAATTCAAAATATAAGATACTTTTGGCAAGAAACCCAAGGTCCCGTGATGAGTCCGTTTAGTGCTTGGCTTATTCTTAGGGGAGTAAGAACATTGAGTTTAAGGATGGAAAAACATTGCTCAAATGCTATGAAAATTGCAAAATACTTATCTTCACACCCAAAAGTAGAGAATGTCATCTATCCTGGATTAGAATCTCACCCAGGGCATGAAATAGCTAAAAAACAAATGACCGGATTTGGAGGGATGGTAGATTTCGAGTTAAAAACCGTAGAAGATTGCTATAAATTAATGGAACTCTTTAAATTGATAAAGGTTGGAGTTTCATTAGGAGATACAACTTCACTCATAGAATATACCTCAATAATGACCGGTATTGATCTGGCAAGTTGGGAGAAAAAAATGATGCAAATATCAGACACGCATTTTCGATTTTCAGTAGGTTTAGAAGATCCTGTTGATTTAATTAACGATCTAGAACAAGCATTAAAAAAAATATAAAAAAAAGGGAAAAATTAAGAAGTTCTTACTTTATCCATTTTTTCCTGATGAAGCTCGTTTAGCTTTGCTTTCATCTCGAGAACTTTTTTCTTAGTGAATGGGAAGAAGTATAGGCATATTAAAGAGACTCCTAATGCTATGCCAGGAACGATTACAAAAAGAAAACGTAAGCCAAAATCAACATCTACATTTGGAATTGGTTTGTATTCATCCCAACCTGTTTGAACGAAAACTAAACCTACTATGGTTATAGAGAGAATCATTGATAATCGCATAAAAAAGTTTGCTATACCAAAAAATATACCCTCTCGTCTAACCCCTGTTTTTAGCTCGTCATCATCAATTACATCTGCTACAATATACCATATAAAGTAAAGCATTCCTCCAAAACCGATTCCCATAAAAATCACAACAATTATTGCTTCGAAGTATGAGGAAATGAATAGCATCGGGATCGAAGCAGCAAAATATAAAACCATAGAAATTCCATATCCGATCCTACTACCCAATTTAATATCCAAACTTTTCCAAATGTACATAAAAGCAATTCCTACAATGTATAAAAGTCCCATTAGAATAGAAGTTTCAAACGCACTTGTCGTTCCTAATATTCGATTTGAGAATAGCGGTACGATGGTAGCTAATAATAAAAGAATAAACTCATACAAGAAAAACATAATGATATAGAGAATAAATCCCAGGCTCTTGAATGCGTATTTTAAACCCTGAAAAAGCGAGAAATTTTGTTGATAGTCGAGCTTAAATTCTTCTCGTTCTTTAGCCCCCCATTTTAGAAAAATTAATAGTGATACTCCAACAATAATTGCAGTTACAATACCATTCATTAAGTATCCATCTCGAGCGTTTATATCTCCTATAAAGATTCCCGGTATCAATGCTGCTAATATTAAACCTACAGCTGCAAAGATCTGTCTTATAGTATTTACTTGTGTTCGTTCTTTGACAGAGGTATAAAGTTCGGGGAAAAGAGAATCTGTAGGAAGTGCAATGAGAGTATAAGCGGTATCATAAAGTAATAACATTATTAAAAGATAATAGAATTGTGTTATTTGTCCACTTAGAGGAGGGAGCCAAATTAAAATTTCCAGCGCTAAAACAGGAATAAAACCTATCATTACATATATTCGCCGACGACCAAACCTAGTATGAGTTCTATCTGAGAGATAACCAATTAAAGGATCATTGAAGGCATTCCAAATTGTCCATATGATATATCCCATCATTATGTAGCCTATACTCAATTTCACGGCAGAAAAGTAAAATGTAAACACCCAAAGGTTAAACGCACTGTTGATAAACCATTCTACGCCATTTCCCAACGAAAAAGCTATTTTTTGACCTTTACTAAATTGTTCAGACATTTTTTATTCCTAATTAAATTTTTAGAGATATTAATAATAATTAGTAGATTAGATTTTGTAATATATATTCTTATTGATTTTAAAGAAGAAAAAGGCTTAAAAAACACTAGATCATCATAATTAAATTACCATTTAAGCTCGTGAGTACTTCTCAATAATGTAATTTTGTAATGACCATCCATATTTTTCAAGATTAAGAATGAGAACTTTTTGTTGTATTTCTCGCAAGTAGGATACCTCTAAATTCGAAAATAATTTCTCTAACTCATCAATTTTTTCGAAAATGGAAACAATGATTTTCCAATCTTGAGCCCACTCCTCGTCTTGAATTTCAATTTGTTCCATGATTTTTTTCAACCTCTCAATATTAATTGTATATTCAATTCTATGAAAGGAATAACAAACTATATTAAAAAAGGTTTACATGTTTGAGATTTAGTAATTTAATAATAAAAAAGAATTAATCTATTTAGAGTCTTTTTTCACCTTGATAATAGCAATTTCAGTAATATTTTGAACTATTCGTAACCTTTTTTTAATGAATCCAGTAGCATTAATATTAGCAATAATCCCTAAAAGAAGATCAAATAACAAAAAAGGTGTTGCTTTGGTCACATTGTTGATAAAATAACTTGTAGATTTTGCTGGTTGTAGTGTATTTTCATCAACGGCTCTAATTTTAACTAACAATCTCCCTAATGTTTGACCTTTGTTAAAAGTTTCAAAAAGCCAAAAATAAAAGAAGCCTATAGTAAAGAGATAAATGTTAGTATAAACATAAAATAAGCCAAAATTAATATAAATAGACAATGGTATCACAATTACTAATACAACCATGATATCAATAAACCATGCTAAAGATCTTTGGAGAAAGTCAGCGTAAATCTCAGTTGAAATCTCCTGAGTAGAATTTTGTTTGGTCTTTTCGATTCTACTTGCTAAATCCAACCCACATTCTCCACAAGTGTTAGAGTTATTATCTAACTTGACTCCACATTTGGGACAAAAATTTAAAGCCAAAATATTAACCATTTTGTAATTAAGTTATTATAATTGAAATTATCAATGGGATTTATATTTTACATGCTAAATAGATGTACTGAATTACAAATATAGTTGGAAATGGTGTTTTATAATTTCTTCAGTATCTATAAAATCAGATACGTCAATAATCCTATTTAGATCTTGAATATCATTAAGTTCTTTTTTATATTTTTTTTTAAATTCTTCAGAAAAAGGATCCATTAAATTCTCAATAATTTTATTTTTTTTATTTGTTATTACAACTAGGGCATATCCTGCCTCAATTTCATATTTAACCACTACATCCGAATTTTTAGTTTTAATAACATCAATTTTATTTTTTACGTTAATAAATTCCCCTAAAATATGATTTATTCCAATTAGTACATTGCCCCAAATAGTAGAGTCTGTTTTTTGGTAATATTCTTCACCGAAATTATAAGAATACAAAAGAATTCCTGATTTATGATATATATTAATTGAAAATATTTTATTTGGCAACACAAAAAATACCTCTGGTTTTTTGATAAGCATTATATTCACGGTAAAACCTGCTATCCATAACAAAGTTATGTGTAATTCTCTCAATAAGGGTTTCTGCATATATATATATAAAAGATACATTATAATGGGAAAAGCGGATATGATGGTATTCAAAAATAAAGGTAAACTATCGTCCAGACTTCTGGTCTCCCTTAATATAGCCAAAGTAATATACGCTAAATATAAAATTAATGAAATCTCCGTTATTATAATCAAAGTTCCTGAAAATAAATCGAACTGAAAATTAACTTGTGATATATCTGGAATAATAAATGGTATAGGGTTCGTTAAAGTTGTGTTCAATTTGATAGATCTTTCTCTAAAAAGTGCTCCAATAATTAATCCAAAAAATAAAATAATGAACATAAAAGGTAGTATTTGAATTTTATGATATTCTCTAAAGAAAGAATAAATAAAAGTTGTAATAATGAGCGATATAAGTCCGAAGATTATAGATAATTTCCATAATGTTATATTTATTTCTTCAGAAAAGTGAAATACGGTTGAAAGAATGAAGAATGTAGAATATATTAAATTTCCACTGAATATCGTAGCAGAATTCAGTAATGCTATCAAATCAGTTCCAAATTTCTTCCGATTTTTGATTATTTGGAATACTGTATAACAAGTAAAACCAGTTATTATGATATAACCTGCCATCAACGAGATTGAAGTTATACTATCCATAATCGTTCTATATATTATACTCTGTCTTGATAATATATTCGAATTTCAAATTTTATTCGAATTTCATCTCTAAATCTAGAAGAATGATTAGTTTATAAGAATTTTGTTAATATTTATTATCAATGAAATAGACACTTGTGATATTTGAAAGAAAATTATAATAGAAAAGCTTTGAAATATTCTTTTATTAATTCAGATGTGTTCCTAAAGTTAGAAACATCAATTAAACCTTGAAGATCAATAAATTTATCCAAATATCTCTTTGCAAAATTCAAATTAAATTCATTCACAGCCTTTTCTAAAATTGAATTTTTATGCTTCGCAATTAATAAAGTTGCATACCCTAGCTCATTATTGAAATTGAAGATTATTCCCCGATCACTCATTTTAATTACACTTACTTGATTTTCCAAATTTGAAAAATTCGAAAGAATGTGATTAATTCCAATTAAAATGCTACCTTTTAATGATGATTCCTCCACTTCTTGTCTCGTTTCAAAATTATAAGAATAAAGCAAAATTCCCGATTTGTGAAAGATAATAAAATCATAGAGCTTGTTGGTAAAAACCTTAAATAGGGATGGTTTTTTTACCAAGATATAAACTAAGAATGAGATGTTGAATATGTAAAAGGAGAGAAGTACATGTTTAATCCAAACATTTTGAGTTATTAAAAATATTGAATATAATATGATACTAGCAAAATATAGAATAGTAAATATGTAATATAATTGCCCTAATTTTTTATCATGATAATTTGAATAACCTTTAATTTGAGAGATCAACAAAACGATCCCTAAACTAAAATTGAAGAACACTACAAATACTAACAATAGAGAATTTATGAAGGAATAATTGATATTTTGACCAATCAATGATGAGTTAAATGAGGGAGAATCATAGAGCAACCCCAAAATGATGCCACTAATAAAAATGAACATTAAAATAACTACTATCTTGATTTTACTATTTTTATGTAGTTCAAGGATATAAAACGAAGTCCAAGATGTTATCGAGGCAATTTGGAAAAATATCGATAAGTACCAGAACACTAGAGCGGTTTCTTCAGGAAATATATTGAATGTGGCTATAATGAAAAAATTGTAATAACTAGTTTGTAAAAAGTACCACAGCATGATTGTAAATAGTAAGCTAAATTCAGGTTTGTATTTCCTCCTCTCGATGATTGTTACAAGAATACCTAATAAAAATAAAACTAAATAAATCGCCATATATATGAATGCAATCATTGTATTGATCTATTTTAGAGATTTTAAATTGAATATTCTTTTACAATTAAGATATTAGACAACTTCATTTAAATATTAGTTTGAAAAAATTTAGACTTTGAAATCAAAAGGTAATTCAATTAACTTACCTTTCGTTTTATATTGTCTTGTAACCATCCAATGCTTTGAACTTTTCGACAATCAAATTCAGGGACATATGGTTTGATATCTAAGATATACGTTTTATCTAAAATATCAACATTAATAACCTGAATCTTGCTATCATCGAGAGATAAAATTCGTAAAATTGAAACACCAATAGGATTCGGACGAAAAGGAGTTCTAGTAGCAAAAATTCCCTTTCGTTCATCAACTAAAAATGGTTTAGATTGAAGAGGTACAGGTAATTTTACTAAATCAAAAAAATAAAGGCAATAAATATGTGAAAATCCTCCTAATCCGTATAAACCATCTTTATACTCTGGAAAAATTTCAATAGTTCCCTCTGTTTCTGACATGCTTGATTGAATTGGTATTCCTTTTAAACTTTTAAAAGGAGTACGGATCAAACCAATAGGTTTAAAACAAATTTCATAAATAGGTTTTCGGTCTCTCAGATTTATAATTTCTTTTTTAGTAATCTCCATTTGTATATCACTTAATAAGATTAATTATAAAGCATCTTCATGGTTAATAATTTATAAATCGTTCAATATTTGGATTTTATTAATTTAGAATGTTTACGTTTAAAGATTTTATTGCAAAAAATCGAATGTTAACAGAATTAAAAGAATTGTATGGAGCTAAATCTCTTGATGAAAAACAAGAGGATTTCCTCACAGAAGTGTTTAGAAAAATAATGAACACAGAATTTGAGAATAATTTTTCAAGCAAACTTGATTTAATTGGATCTATTTACGAAAAGACGGTGGATTTCGAATATCGGAAAAGTTTGGGAGAGTTTTATACACCTAAAATTGTTGTTAATCACATTTTAGAAAGTATTGGGTATACTTCATTAGAAAAAATTCGATATAAAAAAATAATTGACATTAGCTGTGGAGCAGGAAGTTTTTTAACTGAATCTGCTAAATTTTTGAAGTCATCACTATTGGCTAGTCAAGATAAAAAAATGTCTATAGAGAAAGCTAAAGAAGTAATAAGTGAGATTAAAATGCATATCTATGGGATAGATTTAAATCCAATTGCTTGTATTCTCTGCCAATTGAACTTATTTCTTTCTGTATTTGATTTAATTAAAGTAATCTATCAAAAAGAACCAATGTATCAATTTGAATATTTCAATATTAAAAATGTTAATACTTTATGTCTCTCTAAGGAAGAAAAATATGATTTTGTAGTTGGAAATCCCCCTTATTTGTTCATTAGAGATATAAGTCATCAACATAGACAATTGATCGAACAAAGTAATTTAGAAACGAATGTCGGTCAATATGATTACTATCAAGTTTTTATTGAAATCGGTCTTAAAGTGTTAAAAACCCATGGGCGATTAGGTTATATTATCCCTGATTCAATTTTAGCACTTTCTAATCGCAAAATCATACGGAAATATATATATGAACATTCCTTGATTAAAGAGATAGGCGTGGTTGGTTCCCAATTTAAAGATCCTGTTGTTTCTAATGTCATTTTAATACTCGAAAAAGAAAATAATGAAAACAAGAGAACGCATAATATCATACAAATTATTGAGGGACCCGAGTATAATCAGATTAAAAAAGAAATGAATCAAAACTTGATTAAAAAATTTGATTATAACTTTCTAGTAAATCTCTCTTCGGTTGATGTAAGGATTTTAGAACATTTAAATGAAAAATTCCCGAAACTTGCAGAAATAATAGCTGATGATCGTTTTGAGATAATTTTAAGCAGAGGAATTGAACTTGGAAAAGATGGAAAAATAGTTTATTGTCATGTTTGTCAGAAATATTTACCATTTCCTAAAACTGAATTAATCTGCCCAGATTGCAAAAGCTTCATTAAAAATGAGACTTTAGAATCAATTATTCATGAAGAATTACCCCTGAAAAAAGAAAGTGAATATTCACGATTTCTTTATAGTATAAGTCGATACCAAATTAATGAAATAAAATATATTCAACTTAATATAAACGGAATTAATTATAAGAATAAAAATATTTATAGGGATAGGATTATCATCAGACAATTAAGCCAGAATAATTTAATATGTGCCACCTATGATTCTAATTCATATACTTCACAATCATTTTATAATTTAAAAATTGTGAAGTCTGATTTGGAGGAGTTCAATCATTATTATTTACTTGGTCTAATAAATTCACGTTTGCTCTCCTATTATTATAATAAGTCTTTTGGAGCCTATAAGAAGCTCTTTCCACGAATTCTGATTGAAAAAATAAGAAATTTACCAATTAAAATTCCTCAAACTGACCATGAAGGAAAAATTTCAAAAGAAATAGCGAAAAAAGTTAAAGAAATACTCACAGCACCAAATCTTATGGATGATTTAGAAAAACAAATCGATTCACTTGTATTTGAGCTATATGAAATTTCTGAACAGAATAGAAGTTATATTTCCCAGTGTTATTGAAAATTATTTAAATCTCTGCTAACTTCTTATTTGTGTAAGTTCTTAGTATTCTATCCCATTTTTCTGCTAGATCAGAAAGTCCCGTTCTCCGAAATAATGACACGGCCCTTGTAAGAATTTCTTCAATTTTATTATCTTCTAGAGTTGGTAGTTTTAATTCTTCTATCATAAAAGAATCGTGTATTCAGCTTAATTTAAAGAAGAGTGTTATGAAGATGCGATTATTACGACATCTGAATGGTATTTCATGTATTATTTAGATATTAAGATCCCACTTTATCTGATTCTATTTTGGATTTATGATAATTTTTTAAAACTTTTTCACTCTTTTCTAGTAAATCATCCAAACCAACTTGCTTGAAGAGAGATGTCATTTTGATGAGGATATTCGCAATGTTTTCTTCTTGTTTTTTATCATTTATTTCCATCTTACTTTAGACATCGATTTTATTGATAAAAACGGATATGTTATGGGGATAATGAGTGGTTTCAAATAAGCAGATCCTAACATTTTTCTAATAGTATTTTTTATATTATTTTAAGTATATTTTGATTTAAACCAATGAAAATAAGAGGGTTTTAAGTGGAAAATCTCCCGAATATCGATCTTTTAAAAAAGATACTTGAGAATTACATGTTCAACGTTGATGGAGCAGCCGCAGTTGCTATATGTGATCGAGATGGATTTATTATCGCATCTGAAAGTAAAATGAAGGATGAACAAAATACAGATTTGGTAATAGGAGCCATATCAGCTTTTTTAGATATATACATCGATAGAATTAAATCCGAATATCAAACACAAAACAACTTTTTCAACATTACATCCATGGCGGATAAGAAGTTTGCTTATTGTAGCATGGGTCCGCATTCCATTTTAACTACAATAGCAGATCCAAATACACCAGACATTGAACTGAGAGTGTTTTCAGAGCATATTGCAGGAAAAATAGAGTTGCTGTTAGAAGGGTATGATGATATCTCTATAGAGATTCCTGAGATTATTAAGGTGTTATCAAAAACACGATGGGGAAAATTACCAAAAGGAACTTTCACTTCAAAATTAATATTAACAGGAGATTATCAAGTAGGAAAAACTTCACTTATAAAAAGATTTGTTGAAAATAATTTTGTAGATGATTATATATCAACTATAGGTGTAGAGATATCAAAAAAAACCATTGTTTTGGGTGAAGAAACAACATTAAATTTTGTAATTTGGGATATTGGGGGTCAAAGCCTTGCAATGACACCGTACAGAAAGCGATTTTATGAAGGGGCTAGTGGTGCGTTTATTGTCGTTGATAGGACTAGACCAAATAATTTCGTGAGCATAGATAATTGGTACGATGACATTAAAAAGTCTGTCCCTTCTAATATTCCTTTAGTAATAGTGGGAAACAAGTCAGATTTAAAAGATGAACTTATATCATCTGAAGAGGAAATTAAAGACATCTCAAAAAAACATGGATTCCATTATATTCTTACTAGTGCAAAAAGTGGAGAGAATGTCAACGAAGCCTTCCTATATATAGCTTACCGATTTATTGAAAAGGTTTAGATTTTTTTATTTTTTAAAATAAACCCAAATGTTTTTTTAGGTTTTTATTAATTTTATAATCAAATATTATCATTTTATATTAATTTATTAAATACAATTTAAGGAGGTTTTTAAAAAATAGTACTAAAAGTTAGTTTCAATGAAATTTTAGCGACTTGAAATACTGCTGGATACTTGATGGGCTTCTCGATAAAAGAAATAACATACATGAACAAGTATATTCTCTATTTAACAGAACAAGAAATGGCAGGACCTTGGTTTAGCTTCAAATTAATTGGCAAAAATATCGGAACGCTTCCAGTGATTCTAAAGAACATCGAGCCTACACCCATATACAAGATGGTTAACACTCGAATTGGCACTTTTATTAACAGGATTACACTTGATTTTGATATTAAGGAATATTTGAAAAAATTAATGAAGGAAGACAAAATAACCAGACAAGAATTTAAGAAAGAACATTCTCTGATAAGACTTTATATCGATATATTTAATAAACCAAAAATTCCTTATATTAATACTTTCTTCACACTGAAAAATATATCTGACTATAATTTAACAGAATTTTCGATGTATTTTGTGTTTGACTTTGATATCAATGGATTAGACGGGTTTGATAATGATGATTCAGACTATGATGAACAAAACGATGTATTATATCAATATGATAATACTGGGCTGCACGCTGGATTTTCTCCTATCTCGAAATCGACGAATTATGAGACTTGTCTAACTAAAGACTTCCATATCAATACTGATAAATTAGATCTTTCAAATACACTTTATGGAGAACCGGGAGAAATTTTATCGGCTTTGCAAATCAAATTTAAAACTTTAGAACCAGATCAATCCTTCCAAACAGCTTTAGTCATTTCTGGTGGACTTAGCAAAGAAGAATTAATTGAAAATATAATTATCGGTAAAAATAACGCAATGAAATATTTATCACAAGTGAATAGATCAGTTAAATCAGAACAAAGAAACAAGCAGGAAGAAGCTTTCAACAAGATAAATTCGTTTGAATCGATTGATTGCAACAAAGAATAAGTCTAATTTGATGATTCAAATAAAAAAGTCCACTATGGAGAATTATTTGATGAAATGCTCTGCGCGAGTATGGATTTATTAAATAACTTTTATAACTTAAATATAATCTAATTCCGTCATTTTTATAGAATTAATAAAGATTTGGGGAGATATAACTTTCAATATTATAATAAGTCTGATTCCGTTCAAAACTTAGGGCAACTAAATTTTTTTGATTAATACACTTCATTTTTGACTCCATTTAAATTTAAATAATAGAAATATGATTATATTTTCGATAATATTTTTAATTATCAATTTATCTGCAAAATAATTAGTTTTAAGGAAGGAATGGAGTATGACTAAAAAATTGCTCTTTTTAGGTCGAGCTGGAGTAGGAAAGACTACAATAAAAGAGATAATATTTGAAGGAAAGGATCCAAAAACAATGTTAGAATTTGCTATTCAACCTACAAGGGGAATAGAGTCTAATAATTATTCTTGGCTAGATCTAGAATTAGTCATCTTTGATACATCTGGTCAAGAATTAGCTAATTTAATATTAGATGAGAAAGAATCTCTTTATGCCTTTAGTGGAGCTGATGCTGTGATTTACATACTTGATTATGATCTCTGGCATAATTTTTCATTAGAAATTAGTGATGAGATTAGTGAGATCTATAATATTGCACGAAATAAGAGCCAAAAAGCTAAATTCATTGTATTATTTCATAAAATTGATTTAATCCCTGAGGAAATAAGAAATAATTTAAGACTTTTTGTAATTCAACTTCAAAATATAATCAATCTATCTGTAAAACCTGAAGTTTACTTTACGAGTATTGCAGAGAATTACATGTATAGCCTTCAAAATGCAATTTCTCAAATTCTATGTAATTTATCAGAAGAAACTTTTTTATTGAAAGAAATACTTGATCGCAATCTCATACCTTTTCCAGAATCTATATGTTTTATAACAGATAAGCATAAAAATATAATTGTTCAATCAAAATCTCGAGATTTTAATGTAAATATGATATATGAGTCCTATCGGATTTATTACCATATAACTAAGGATGATAAAGCTCAAGATTATGAAGACGGAAAATCCCATCTAATATATTTACAAGATAAATTTTTACGAATGATCAAAAAGAAATTATTTTTGCAACTGAAAACTCTTGACTCATTAGTATGTGCATCTCTGTCTATTAACCAAGTAGGAATAGAGAAATTAATGAATAAAATTTTAGTGGATTTACTAAGTTCATACCCAAAATAATGTAATCAATTACTTTTTCATATAATTTGTTGAAAATATCCTATGATTCTTAGTTTACCATTAAATTTATTGAGCTCTGTAATTATCCCTTTAAGACCAGTCCCATCATGGTAAAGTTTTTTATCAAATTGAATTACCACATTTCCTGATGCCCCCGGTTTAATTTCATCTCCAGATTCAAATTTTAAAGGAGAAATTTTAAGATCTACCATCCCAAAATATTGAATACCATCAGAAGGTTTTACGGCACCTCCGTTAGGAACATAGAACTTATTAATGTGGACTTTCGCATTTACTTTCTCTTCATTTACAAATTTACCTTGACTCGCAATTATATTGTTACGATCCACATCCTCAGGTGAAATATTTCCTTTAAGAGCTAAACCAACTCTATCTCCAACTTGAGCGGTTTTGAAGACCCGATCTTGTTTTTGAATGCTTCGAATGATAACTTTTTTGTTTATATCCTCATAACCGATAATTTCTAACATTTGTCCCGCTGAAATCTCTCCTTCTTTAACTATCCCTAATATTACTGTTCCAATTCCTTTCACGGGGAAAGCATGATCAATTAGCACTTTGGTATTTGAATTATTTATAGAATTGATTTCCACAGTCTCGGAGCCTAATTCAATAATCTTCATCTTCAACTTTTCATAATCTTCTTTGTGTTTAATTTCAATGATATCCGTATCATCAAGGCTAGTTGTTTTTAGGATATTCATAAGTTTTGTTTTAATTTCGGGTAATTTCCACTCCGTCTTGGAGTTAATCCCATCGATAATTGCTAAAACTTTGGTGTTAAAAAGAGCGTGATATAAATCTAGACCTACGAGAATTTCTCCAATTGTTGCATTCAATCCATTTTCAAGATCAATTACTAAAACATGGATATTCGAGATTGATAATGCTTGTAAAAAGGGTTTAATTTTCTCAGGGTAATCAACAGGAGTTATAGCACAGAAAACATGGTTTAAGGTTGAATCCAAACGATTAAAAAAAAGGAGATCACTCTTTGTACCGGGAGCTCCTAATGATTGTCCTACAAGTTGCCTTAACTCGAAATTGTCTCCAAAAATTCCCACAACGAAATTTTGTTCATCAACCTGACTCATTGATAAATAGAACAATCAATGTAAGAAATATTTTTTGGTTTCACTTCTTGAGCTATGATAGTACTTTGATTGATAAAAAATAAAATGAATCATTAAAAAAAATGGTTTTTTTACCATGATGAATATTACTAATAATGACTATTAAAGGAGCAATTAACCGTGTTATCTTAATATTTATAGATGATGTGAGAGCACTCCATTTATTTGATTTGATTAACAATGAAAAGCTTCCAAACATTGC
>Ga0307442_1000188_pt1 | contig 27699 bp, 30 predicted proteins | sample SalMarWE160430MG_FD_202143 | JGI IMG/M metagenome (GOLD analysis project Ga0307442, IMG submission 202143) | Salt marsh sediment microbial communities from the Plum Island Ecosystem LTER, Massachusetts, United States - WE1604-30 | ecosystem: Environmental > Aquatic > Marine > Intertidal zone >...
AGGAAGGCGAAATGTCGCTCACGCAAGCCAACAAGGAAAAAGCCAAGGTGAAGCTGGCGGCCACCGACCGGCACGATCCCAACAACATCGAGCTGCTGCCGGAGACGCTGCGCGAACTGATCACGCGTTCGCAGGCGCTGCAGAGCAAGGTGCGCCGGCTCGACGCCACCATCCACAATCCGGTGCCCGCCGACAGTATCGTCGCGTTCAATCCGGTCGAGCGCCAGCTCGGGCTGTTGAAGGCGGCATTCGGGGCGGAAAGCGTCTGACGCTGAATAGCCCGCAGCCAGAAATCAAAAACCCCGGCTCGCCGGGGTTTTTTCATGCGCGCGACTGACGCCCGCCTTACTTTTTCTCTTCCGTCTTCAAAAAGCCGGAGAACTTCTTCTGGAAGCGCGAGACGCGGCCGCCGCGGTCGACCAGGTGCTGCTGACCGCCGGTCCAGGCCGGATGCGACTTGGGGTCGATGTCGAGATGCATGACATCGCCCTCCTTGCCCCAGGTGGAGCGGGTGGTGAATTCGGACCCGTCGGTCATTACCACCTTGATGGTGTGGTAGTTGGGATGGATCTCGGATTTCATGGCCTGGTTCCGTCAACGGCGCGCGGCTTTGGCGCAAGCGCCAGATTTGCATTGGATTTGGCGGGTCTATACAGGAGGCGGGCGCGGGCGGCAAGACGGCGTTAAAGTCGGGAATAGCAACGATGACTAAACAGGAATTCCGGGCGGCCGGCTCTCTGGCGGCCGTCTTTTCAGTCAGGCTTCTCGGCCTGTTCATGATCTATCCGGTGTTTGCCGCCTATGCCCGCGACCTGTCGGGCGCGACCCCCTACCTGATCGGCGAGGCGCTGGGCATCTATGGGCTCACGCAGGGGCTCTTGCAGATTCCCTTTGGCCTGTTGTCCGACCGGATCGGGCGCAAGACCATGATCGTGTTGGGGCTGATCATGTTCGGGATCGGCAGCGCGGTGGCTGCGAGCTCCACTTCGATCGGCGGCGTCATCATCGGCCGCGCGCTGCAGGGCGCCGGCGCCGTCGGCTCGGTGATCCTGGCGCTGGTGGCCGATCTGACGGTGGAAGAAAACCGCACCAAGGCGATGGCCTTGGTCGGCATCTCGATCGGCGCCTCCTTCATGGTCGCGCTGGTGGCGGGCCCGATCGTTGCGAAATTCATCGGCGTTTCCGGTATCTTCTGGCTGATGGTGGGGTTGGCGCTGGTCGGCATCGCGATCACCCAGTTCGTCGTGCCGAACCCGCGCCGTATCAGCGTCCATCGCGACGCCGAAACAGTCCCTTCGCTGATCGGTTCGGTGTTGCGCAACACGGAGCTGTTGCGGCTCGATTTCGGGATATTCTCGCTGCACGCCATGCTGACGGCGAGCTTTCTGGTGGTGCCCGGCCTGTTGCGCGGCACGCTCGGCGTGACCAGCCACGACCAATGGATCGTTTATCTGCCGGTGCTGCTGGTTTCGGTGGCCGTGATGGTGCCGGCGATCATCGTGGCCGAGAAGCATCGCCGCATGAAGGGCGTGTTCGTGGCTGCGGTGGCCGCACTGGTCGTCAGCCAAACGATGCTCTATCTCGGCGCCGGCAATCTCTATGTGCTGCTGGCAGCGCTCATCGTCTTCTTCTCGGCCTTCAATGTGATGGAGGCAAGCCTGCCCTCGCTCATCACCAAGGCGGCGCCGCCCGACGCCAAGGGCACGGCCATGGGGCTTTATTCGAGCGCGCAGTTCCTCGGCATCTTCGTCGGCGGCATTGTCGGCGGCCTGGCGCATCAGCACGGTGGCAGCGCCGGGGTCTTTGCGCTGACGGCGGCGATTGCGCTTCTCTGGCTGCTGGCGGCGGGGACCATGGCGCAACCGAGCTATCTGACCACCCGGCTGGTGCCGATCGCGGACGGAAAAGCCGGCGATGCCGAGAGCCTCGCCGCGCGCTTGCGCCAGGTGCCGGGCGTGGCCGAGGCCGTGGTGATCGCGGAGGAGAAGCTCGCTTATCTGAAGGTGGATTCCAAATCTTTCGACGCCGCCAAGGCGGAGGCGCTGGCGGGCGGGGCGTAAACTCCGTGTCGTCCCCCGTGAAAGCGGGGGACCCAGTAAACACCGACAGCACCGTGATGACTGAATCGTCCGCCTTCGCGGAGGATGACAGCAGAATGCGCTCCTTCGAGACGGGCGCTACGCGTCATCGTCAGGATAAGGCGGCGCGGGCCCGCCAGCTCATCCTGTTCACCGGATTGCCCGAAACCGGGTTCTTGTCCTCGCCGGCAAAGACGAAGCCGTGCTTCTCGTAGAAGCGGATGGCGCGGGCATTGTCCTTGTTGACCATCAGATCGAGGCCCTTGGGCGACAGCCGCTTGGCTTCGTCGAGCAGCGCGTCCGAGACGCCCGAGCCCCAATGCTCCGGCGCCACCACGAGCTGGTCGAGATAAAGCGTCGCCGGATCGACCGTGACGAAGCCGACCAGCGCACCATCGCGTTCGGCCACCACCACGTGGGCGACCGGCACCAACTCTTGCAGCCAGCGCTCGCGCCACCAGGCAACGCGCGCGTTGAAGTCGATGTGCGGAAAGTGATGGGCCCAGGTGCGCCGCCACAGCTCGATCGCCGCGTCCTCGTCGGCGGCGGCGTAGGGGCGCAGCGTCGTGTCGCCGGCCATGTCAGGCACGCCGGCCGGGATATTTTATCCGCACCTGGCGAGCGATCGCAACGATGCCGGCGCGGTCGCATGTGGTCGCGCCGAGCGCGATGGCGCGGCGGCGCTCATAGGAGGTGAGATCGTAGTGCGGTGCGGACGTCTTGGGCGGCCCCTGATACGACGTGCGATGCAAGCCCAATGCGGCCGCGAAGCGATGCAGTTCGTCGATCTCGTCGGCCAGCAGGTGGCACCAATTGCGACCCTGCCACTGCCAGATCGCCTCATCGACATAGACGGCCATCGGCTTGGCTCCGCTCACCGTTCCGTCAGCTTGAACTCAATGCGGCGGTTGCGGCGGTAGGCGTCCTCGGTGGTGCCGGTGTCGATCGGCTGGAATTCGCCGAAGCCGGCCGCCACCAGCCGCTTGGGCGTGACGCCCTTGCTGATCAGGTATTGCACCACCGAGATCGCGCGCGCCGCCGACAGGTCCCAATTCGAATTGAATTGTCCGCCGGGTGTGATCGGGCGCACGTCGGTGTGGCCGTCGACGCGCAGCACCCAGGGGATGTCGGCGGGGATCTGCTGCTCGAGGCCGATGAGCGCGCCGGCCACCTTGTCGAGCTCGGCGTCGCCTTCCGGCTTGAGATCCGCCTTGCCGGTGTCGAAGAACACTTCCGACTGCAACACGAAGCGGTCGCCGACGATGCGCATATCGGGCCGGTTACCGAGGATCTGACGCAGCTTGCCGAAGAAGTCGGAGCGGTACTTGGTCAGCTCCTGCACCTTCTGCGCCAGCGCGATGTTGAGCCGCTGGCCGAGCTCGGTGATGTGGCTTTGCGCCTGCTTGTTTTTCTGCTCGGAGGCGTCAAGCGCGGTTTCGATCGCCGCGAGCTGGCGGCGCAGCGCAGCGATCTGCTGGTTGAGCACTTCGACCTGCGCCAGCGCGTGCGAGGAAATCTTCTTCTCGTTCTGGAGCTTGTCGGTGAGCGTAACAGCCTTGCCTTGCACCGCTTCGACGCCGGCGCTGACGGTTTCCGCGATGCCCTTGAACTTGTCGCGCTCGCCTTCGGTGGTGGAAAGGGTGGCGCTCAATTGCGCCAGCTGGCTCTCCAGATCGGCCTTGCCGGTCTTCTCCAGCGACAAGAGGTTGGTAAGTTCGGCGATTTGCGCGTTGAGACGCTGCAGCGCGGTGTCCTTGCCGGCCACTTCCTGCTGCAGATAGAACTGCACCACCACGAACACGGTGAGCAGAAAGATGATGCCGAGGATCAGCGTCGACAGCGCGTCGACGAAACCCGGCCAGTAATTCATGCCGCTTTCGCCGCGGCGCATTCGTGCAAGGGCCATTACGCTCGCTGCTCCAACTCACTCCGCTCGTCCCCGCGAAAGCGGGGACCCAGCGCGGGTTTGCTATGTCGCTCCTGGATTCCCGCTTGCGCGGGAATGAGCGGAGCCTGTGGCAACGCGGTCCCGATGTTACCGGTTCACGTTCTCGCGCACCATGATCTCCAACAGCCGCTTGATCTCGCGCTGCTGCTCGGCTTGGCTGTCGACCCAGTCGCGGATCATCTGCTGCTCGGAGCGCATGTGGTGCACCAGGCCCTGGATCGCCTCGGCCAGGTTCGACATGGCGGCGGAGGAGGCCTTGCTGCCGCCGGTGTCGTTGATCGCGTCGCGCAGGCGCTCGATCGCGCCGCGCACTTCGCCGGCGCCGGCGGCAGAGGTGATGGGCTCGGCGGCCTGGTCGTAGACCGTGGTGGAGAGCCAGTCCTCCAACTCGGTGTAGAAGCGGTTCTGCGCCTGGCTCGATTGCAGATCGAGAAAGCCGAGTACCAACGAGCCGGCCAGGCCGAACAGCGAGGACGAAAAGGCGATGCCCATACCGCCGAGCGGCGCGGCGAGGCCTTCGCGTAGCGAATCGAACATGGAGCCGGCGTCGCCTGTTCCTTTCAGGCTCTGGATGACGCCGCCGACCGAACTCACCGTCTCGATCAGGCCCCAAAAGGTGCCGAGCAGGCCGAGGAACACCAACAAACCGGTCATGTAGCGCGATAGGTCGCGCGCCTCGTCAAGGCGGGTGGCGATCGAGTCGAGAATGCCGCGCAGCATCTGCGCCGAGATCGCCATGCGGCCCATGCGCGATCCGAGGATCGCCGCCATCGGCGCCAGCAGCACCGGCGGCCGCTCGACGGCGAGGCCCGGATCGGCGAGGCGGAAATTATTGACCCAGGCGATCTCCGGATAGAGCCGGATCACCTGGCGCAGCGTCAGAATGATGCCGATCACGAGGACGGCGATGATGAGGCTGTTGAGGCCGGGATTGGCCATGAACGCCACCTCGATCTGCTTGTACAGCAGGAAGGCGACCAGCCCGCCAAGCACGATGAACACCAGCATCCGGAACAGGAAGATGCGGGGCCAAGACAGTTTGAGCGGATCGAGTTCTTTTGCCATGCGGATAAGAGCTAACAGCGGCCCCCGGGTTTGCCCCGCAATATGGCACAGACCCGTGACAAGGAAAAAGCTGTTGTGCCGGAGAGAGAGCTTAAAACGGCCGATTGAGTTAAAATTACGGTCGGTTAGGCGCGGCCGGCCTGCTTGAGCACGAGCAGGAGCTCCTTGTGAATGGCCTCGTTTCCGGCCGCAATATGGCCCTTGGCCAGCATCTCCTCGCCGTCGTCACAATCAGTGACGAAGCCGCCAGCCTCGCGCACCAGGATTAATCCTGCCGCCATGTCCCAGGGCTTGAGGTCGCGCTCCCAGTAGCCGTCGACCCGGCCGGCCGCCACCCAGGCGAGATCAAGCGCCGCGGCGCCGAAGCGGCGCAAGCCCGCCACTTGGGCTTGCATCAAGGTGGTTTCTCGTGCCCCCAGCTTGAGATCGCCGCGGCCGATATGCGGCAACCCGCAAGCGACGACCGCGTCGGCCAGCCGCTTGCGGGCGGCGACGCGGATGCGCTGCTCGTTGAGGAAGGCGCCCTTGCCGCGCTCGGCGGTGAACATCTCGTCGGTGGCGGGATTGTAGATGAGGCCCGCCACCACCGTGCCCTCGCGCTCAAGCGCGATTGAAATCGCAAATTGCGGAATGCCGTGCAGGAAATTGGTGGTGCCGTCGAGCGGGTCGACGATCCAGGTGTGGCTCTTGTCGGCGCCTTCGCGCATGCTGCCTTCCTCGCCGAGGAAGCCGTAGCCCGGGCGCGCCTTGGCGAGTTCGGCATAAAGCGTCTCCTCGGCGCGGCGGTCGGCGGCGGACACGAAATTAGCCGGGCCCTTGAGCGAGACCTGCAACTTCTCCAGTTCGCCGAAATCGCGCTTGAGCGCACGCGCGGCCTTGCGCGCGGCGGCGATCATGACGTTGAGGAGCGCGGAGCGGAGCATAGTTTCTTTCTTTTATCCCTCCCCCACAGGGGGAGGGTGGCCGCGCGTTAGCGCGGCCGAGTGGGGGCGCTTAGCATATTTAGAAACGTGACCCCACCCCGCCCGCCTTCGCTAAAGCTTCGGCGGGCGACCCTCCCCTTTCAGGGGAGGGATTAAAGAGATCAAGAGCGCGGCCGCGGCGCGGCGCTCGCCAGCCATTTCTTGGCTTCCTTCTCGGCGACCTCGCGTACTTCCGGCGTCTGCTTGGTGGCGAACAGGTCGAGCTCGGGATCGCCGGCGCCGCCCGCCTTGGCGATGATGTGCCACTTGATCGCTTCGGTTGGATCGGCAGGCATGCCGCGCCCGGCCATCAGCACGCGCGCCAGCCGGTTCTGCGCGATCGGACTGCCGCGATGCGCTGCCTTCATAAGCAGTTGAGCCGCAGCTGCTTCGTTCTTCTTGACGCCGGTGCCGTTGAACTCGGCGATGGCGTATTCGACCATGGCGTCGAGATTGCCGGCAACCGAGGCTTCGCCCATCAGCCGCATGGCCTCGACGATGTCCTTCTTCACGCCGCGCCCCTGCTCATACATGGTGGCGAGCGCGTATTGCGCTTCCGGATTGCCGGCGGCGGCGGCCGCGCGGAATAATTCGGCGGCGCGCTTGAAGTCCTGCGGGAACTGCTGGCCCTGCAGATAGAGCAAGCCGAGATCGTATGCGGCGGCCGGATGGCCGAGCTTGGCGGCCTCGCTCAAGAGCTGAGCCGCCGCTTCCAGATTGCGCGCGCCGGCGCGGCCTTCGAAATTAAGCATGGCGAGCGCGAACATGGCGTTGCGGTCGCCGTGGCCGGCAGCGAGCTTGTACCATTCGGCGGCTTTGGCGTCGTCGCGCGGCACGCCGTAGCCGTGCGCGTAAAGCTCACCGAGCAGGGTCATGGCGACGGGATCGTTCGCTCGGGCGCGCTTGGTGGCTTCGGCGAAGGCGGTGAGATAATGGCCGCGCTGGTAGGCGCCGTAGGCGAGATCGTTATTGGGATTGTTTGCGGCGACGGCCGGCGGCGGCTCCGGCATCGGAATCTTGGCCGGTTGCGCGATGGCCGGCGCGGCGAGCGCGACGACGCTGAGCGCTACGATCGTGAAGCGCCGCGCGGGCGTCATGCCGCCGTCTCCGGCAGGCGCAACAGCTCAGCGCTGCGGACAATCGTCGCCGCGACCTCACGCGGTTCGCGCCAGAGCCAGTCGCCAAGCGCGACGAAATCGGCGCCGGCCTTCACCAGCGGCACTATTTCATCGATCGACGCGGCATAGGCGACGCATGGAATTTCGAACACTTCCGCCCACCAGGCGACACGCTCCTCGACCGCGGCAAAGGCTGGGCGCGCACCGGAAGCGTCAGGCTCGCCGAACATGACGTAGTCGGCGCCGGCTTCGGCCGCCACCATGGCGTCATGGCGGCTATAAAGACCACCGCAGCCTGCGATGCGCTCCGGCTTGAGACGCTCGATCGCTTCGCGCAACGCGTCGATGCCCGTGAGGTGGGCGCCGTCGCAGCCCGCGCGCGCGACCAGGTCGGCATGGCCGTCGAGCAGCAGCGCCGCGCCTTTGTCCTGCACCACGGGCGCCAACGCCTTGGCGCGATTGATCAGGCTGCGCTCGTCGGCCTCGGCCAGACGCAACAGCACCGCCGCGACGCCGCCGGCGGAAAGCGCGTCGGCGACGTTCGCGGAAAACGCGGACGCGTCCACGGTCGGCGGCGTGATCAGGTAAAGGCGCGGCGCCGGGCGTGGCTCGGCTCGTTTCGGTCGCGGGGCCATGGCCCCCGCATGGTAGCGCAATCCGGTGGAAAATTGACAATCGCGCGGTCACGCTGTCGCGGTGCGGTCTTTCGCGAACCAAGCGAGCTCCCAATCGAGGCGGGCAACCACGCTTTCCCAATCGCCGATTTGCGGCTGGCGGAACAGGCGCGCGCTCGGATACCAGGGGCTGTCCTCGCGCGCTTGTAGCCAGCGCCAATCCCCGATGGCCGGCAGCAGAATCCAAAACGGCTTGCCCATGGCCCCGGCAAGATGGGCAACCGCGGTGTCGACCGCGATCACCAGCTTCAGCGCGGCCACCACCGCCGCGGTGTCGGCGAAGTCGGCGAGCGTGTCGTCGAGGCGGACGAGGGCGGGAAACTTCTCCAGCTCGGCGCGGTCGGCGTCGCGAACTTGCTTTTGCAGGCTGATGAACTGGAAGCCGGGCTTCGACAGCAGGGGTGCCAGCTGCGCCAAGGCGATACTGCGATTGTGGTCGTTCTTGTGGGACGGCTTGCCCGACCAGACCAGCCCGACGCGCAGCGCCTCGCTGGGCGGCAGGCGCGCGCGCCATTTTTCGATGCGCTCGGGCGGCGCGCGCAGATAGCTGACCGGCGCCGGGACGGTGGCGAGCGTAGTGCCGAAGGCGAGCGGCAGGCTGAGCAACGGGCAATGCAGATCGAAGGGCGGCAGCGCCTGCCCGCGGCTCACCATCGCGACCACGCCGTCGAGGGGACCGACAAGCGGCCGGAGGTCGTCTGGAATTTCGAGCACGACCTTGCCGCCCCTGGCCACCACCATTGGCAGGTAGCGGATGAACTGGATGGTGTCGCCGAAGCCCTGCTCGGCGTGCAGCAGGATGGTCCGCCCTTGCAAGTCCTCGCCGCGCCACTGCGGCTGAGCGAAATCGCGCGGCGTCATCTCGGCATTGTTGCGCCGCCAGCGCCATTCGTAGCCGCGCCAGCCTTGCTCGAATTCGCCGACCGCCAGGCAGGTGAGGGCGCGGTTCCAACGCGCCTCGGCAAGCTCGGGACTGAGCGCGATCGCGCGGTCGAAGCTTTCGATCGCGTCGGCGGTGCGGCCGAGATAGCGCAGCGCGCTGCCGCGGTTGACCAGCGCATCGATGTAGTCCGGCTTGAGCGCGAGCGCGCGCTCGTAGTCGGCGAGCGCCTCCGCCGGACGGTTGAGCTCGAGCTGCGCATTGCCGCGGTTGTTGCAGGCCTCGGCGTAGTCGGGCTTGAGCGCCAGCGCGCGGTCGAAGGCTTCGAGCGCCTCCGCGCTGCGGCCGAGTTCGCGCAGCGCATTGCCGCGGTTGTTGTGGATCGGCGCCGCATCGGGTCGCAGGGAAAGGGCGCTATCGTAATCGGCAAGCGCGGCCGCAAAAGACTTCAAGTCGTAATACGTATTGCCGCGCGCGATCAGTGTGTCGGCGTCGCTGGGCGCAAGCTCGAGTGCGCGCGTGAAGCTTTGCAGCGCGTCCTTGCTGCGATTGAGCTCGCGCAACAGCCGGCCCTGCAACGCCAGCGTGCCGCCATCAGGCTTGCGTGCGAGCGCGCGCTCGATGCCCTCGAGCGCGTCCTGCGTGCGGCCGAGCCGTTGCAGCACCTGCGCGCGATTGATCAGCGCCGCCGCATAATCGGGGCGAAGCGCAATGGCGTGCTCGAAACTTGCCAGCGCATCTTCGGCGCATCCGAGCGCCATGAGCGCATTGCCGCGGTTATGCAGCGCCTCGACATAGTCCGGCTTGAGCGCGAGGGCGCAGTCGTAGCTGGTCAGCGCTTCCTGGTAATGCCCGAGCGCGGCCAGTACGAGACCGTAATTGGAATGCGCGGGCGCCACGCGCCGGTTGGCGGCGAGCGCGGCGCCGATCAGCTTGAGCGCCTCCGCGGAGCGGCCGCGCTGGTGCATGAGCACGCCGCACAGGTGCAACGCGTCGAAATGGTCGGGCTGGGCGTCGAGCACCTGCCGATAGAGCGCTTCCGCCTCGCGCAACTGGCCGCGCCGGTGATGGGCGGCGGCGCGCCGGAGCCACTCGGCGAGATCGGGTTGCTGGCTTGGGACGGGTTGCGCAGTGGCCATCGGGGCGGTGTTGCGGAGATGCATGGGACGCACGAACGCAACGCGACCGAATCACGGGCGAGGTTATGCGGTCGCGGCGACTTCGTCCAAGTTGGACGGACGCTGCATACCGCTCAGGCTGGCATCGGCACCGGGCCCATGTCCTTGGGCACTTTGTAGCCTTTCTGCACCGCCGGGCGCGCGGCGATGGCCTCGTACCAGCGCCGGACATTGGGATATCGCTTCATGTCGATGGTCTGCCACTCGAAGCGCGAGATCCACGGCCAGATCGCGATGTCGGCGATGGAATAGTCGTCGGCCACGAAGTCGCGGCCTTCCAGCCGCGTGTTGAGCACCTTGTAAAGCCGGTGCGCTTCCTTCAGATAGCGCTCCTCGGCATAGGCCGACTTGCCCTTGTTGTATTTCACGAAGTGGTGCACCTGGCCGAGCATGGGTCCGGGGCCGCCCATCTGCCACATCAGCCATTCGAGCACGTGGTAGCGGCCCTCGCCCGACTTCGGCATTAGCTTGCCGGTCTTGTCGGCGAGATAGATCAGGATGGCGCCCGATTCCATCAGCGCGATATTGGTTTCATGGTCGACGATGGCCGGGATGCGGTTGTTGGGCGCCACTTTAAGAAAATGCGGCGCGAACTGCTCGTCCTTGGAAATGTCGATGGCGTGAACTTTGTAGGGCAGGCCGAGTTCTTCCAGCGCGATGGAAACCTTGCGGCCGTTGGGCGTGGTCCAGGTGTAGAGATCGATCACGGGAATGTCCTTTGCGTTTTTCGTCATCATGCCCGCACTGGTCGCGGGCATCCACGTCTTCTGTCCAATACGCTTCAAGACGTGGATGCCCGGCAACAAGGCCGGGCATGACGCCTCACTTATCTGAAATCGCCGCGCGCGTCACGCAGCACACGGTGTTTTGATCACGCCGCCTTTTTCTCCATGTCGGCCTTCCACTGGCCGAGCGTGGCGAGGCTGTTCATACTTGCGCGATGTGAAAAGGCGCGCTGGGCGGCGGCGACGTTTTCTTGTCTGCCCTTCCAGGTGGTCTGTGGCGCGTGCTGCAGCGCGCGGCCGTAGGAGAAGGTGAGCTTCCACGGCAGATTGCCGATCTTGTTCATGGCGTCGAGATGGGCGGTCGCCTGCTCGTCGCTTTGCCCACCTGATAGGAAGGCGATGCCGGGCACGGCGGCCGGCACGCAAATCTTGAGCACGGTCACGGTCTTTTCGGCGACTTCCTCGACCGAGACTTTCTTCGCGCATTTCTTACCGGGGATGACCATGTTGGGTTTGAGCACCATGCCCTCAAGCATGACGTGGGCCTCGAACAGCTCGTTGAACACCGTCTTGAGCACGCGCTCTGTGACCGTGAAGCAGCGGTCGGCGTCATGGTCGCCGTCCATCAAGACTTCCGGCTCGACGATCGGAACGATGCCCTCGTCCTGGCAGAGCGCGGCGTAGCGCGCCAGCGCGTGCGCGTTGGCGTCGATGCAGTTGCGGGTCGGGATGCCCTTGCCGATGTCGATGACCGCGCGCCACTTGGCGAACTTGGCGCCCAGCCCGCGGTATTCGACCAGCCGCTCGCGCAGGCCGTCGAGCCCTTCGGTGACGAGCTCGTTGGGGGCGAGCGCCAGCGGCTTGGTGCCCTTGTCCACCTTGATGCCGGGCAGGGCGCCGGCCTGCTCGATCAGCTTGACCAGCGGGGTGCCGTCCTTGGCCTTCTGGCGGATGGTCTCGTCGTAGAGGATGACGCCGGAAATGTGCTTCATGCCCTCGGCCGAGCGGAACAACAGCTCGCGATAGTCGCGGCGATTGTCTTCGGTCGATTCCACGCCGATGGCCTCGAAGCGCTTCTTGATAGTGCCGGTGGATTCGTCGGCGGCGAGAATGCCGCGGCCGGGCGCCGTCATAGCCTGCGCGATCTTGTTCAGTTCAGCGAGATTCATGGTTCCCTCTCCACCTATCTCGTCATTCCGGGGCGGCCCGCAGGGCCGAACCCGGAATCCATAACGCCTGTCTTTCGATCAAGTATACCACCAGGGTTATGGATTCCGGATCGCCGCTGCGCGGCGTCCGGAATGACATTAACAACTATCGTACCCTCAGCACCTCGACCCCCGGCAAGGCCTTGCCTTCCAGCCATTCCAGGAAGGCGCCGCCGGCGGTCGAGACATAGGTCAGCCGGTCGGCACAGCCGGCGGCGTTGAGCGCGGCCACGGTGTCGCCGCCGCCCGCGACCGAAACAAGTTCGTGGGCGCCGGTGAGTTCCGCCGCGGCTTCGGCGACTTCCACGGTGCCGTTGTCGAACGGCTCCATCTCAAAGGCGCCGAACGGGCCGTTCCACACCAACGTCTTTGAGCGCGCCAACACTGAGACGACGTATTCGATGCTGCGCGGGCCGATGTCGAGGATCAAGTCCTTGTCGTCGACCTTATCGACATCAACCACGCGCGAGGGCGCATGCGCCGCGAATTTTTCCGCCACCACCGCGTCGACCGGCAGCACGATCTCGCGCTTTTTGGCCTTGGCCTCGTCCATGATCTTTTGCGCTGTCGACACCAGATCGGCTTCCACCAGCGACTTGCCGATTTGTTTGCCTTGCGCAAGCAAGAACGTGTTGGCCATGGCGCCGCCGATGATCAGCGCGTCCACTTTCTTGAGCAGGTTGCCGAGCAAATCGAGCTTGCTGGAAATCTTCGCCCCGCCGACGATCGCCGCCACCGGGTGCGCGGGGTGCTCAAGCGCCTTGCCGAGCGCCTCGAGCTCGGCCTGCATGGTGCGGCCGGCATAGGCGGGCAGCACGTGGCCGAGCCCTTCGGTGGAGGCGTGCGCGCGGTGCGCCGCCGAGAAGGCGTCGTTGACCCAGATGTCGCCGAGCTTGGCGAGCGCGGCGACGAATTCAGGATCGTTCTTCTCCTCGCCGGGATGAAAGCGCGTGTTCTCCAGGCAGACGATGTCGCCTTGCTTCATCGCCGCCACCGCGCGTTCGGCGGTCTCGCCGATGCAGTCATCAACGAATTTTACCGGCCGTTTGACGATATGGGCGACCTCGGCAGCGACTGGCTTGAGCGAGTTTTTCGGATCGCGCTTTCCCTTGGGGCGGCCGAAATGCGACAGCAGGATCACCTTGCCGTCGGCATCGGCGATCTCGGTGATAGCGGGGGCGACGCGCTCGATGCGGGTCGCATCGGTGACCACGCCGTGCTCGACCGGTACGTTGAGGTCGACGCGCAGCAGCACGCGCTTGCCCTTCACGTCGACGTGGTCGAGAGTCCTGAACCCGGTCATTGCGCGGCCCGGCGCGTTCGGCCGTTAGATGAGCTTGCCCATCGCCACGGCGGTATCCGCCATGCGGTTGGAAAAGCCCCATTCGTTGTCGTACCACGCCATCACGCGCACCAGCGTGCCGTCCATCACCTTGGTCTGCTCCATGTCGAAGACCGAGGAGTGGGGGTCGTGGTTGAAGTCGATCGAGACATTGGGCGCGGTGTGATAGCCGAGAATGCCTTTGAGCTGCTGCTCGGCGGCGCGCTTGATGGCGCCGTTGATCTCATCCTTGGTGGTCGCCTTTTTGGCGACGAACTTGAAATCCACCACCGAGACGTTGGGCACCGGCACGCGCAGCGCGACGCCGTCGAGCTTGCCCTTGAGCTCGGGCAGCACCAGGCCGACCGCCTTGGCCGCCCCCGTCGAGGTCGGGATCAAAGACATCGCCGCGGCACGGGCGCGATGCAGGTCCTTATGCACCTGATCGAGCAGGTGCTGGTCATTGGTGTAAGCGTGGATGGTCGTCATGAAGCCCTTGTCGATGCCGACGGCGTCGTTGAGCACCTTGGCGACCGGGGCCAGGCAATTAGTGGTGCAGGAGGCGTTGGAGACGACCTTGTGGTCCTTGCTCAGCTTGTCGTGGTTGACGCCGTAGACCACGGTCAGGTCGGCGCCGTCGGCGGGCGCCGATACCAGCACGCGCTTGGCGCCGGCGGTCAGATGCGCGGAGGCCTTCTCCTTGGCCGTGAAGATGCCTGTGCATTCGAGCGCAATATCGACGCCGAGGTCCTTCCACGGCAGCGTGGTCGGATCCTTGATGGCGGTCACCTTGATGGCGCCGTTGCCGACGTTGATGGTGTCGCCCTTGACCGTGACTTCGCCGGGGAAGCGGCCGTGCACGCTGTCGAAGCGCAAGAGGTGGGCGTTGGTTTCCACCGGCGCCAGATCGTTGAGGCCGACGACCTCGATGTCCGTGCGGCCGCTTTCGGCGATGGCGCGCAGGATGTTGCGGCCGATGCGGCCAAACCCATTGATGGCTACGCGGATTGTCATTTTAAGTCGCTCCCGGCTTTTGCTCGTGTCGTGCCCAGCTGTGGTCCGGGCATCCATCCTGCAAAATAGATGGATTGCCGGCGCAGGCCCGACAATGACCTATCTCAAATTTTCTAGTGCCGCCTCGGCTATCGCCTCCGAAGTAATGCCGAATTTCTTGTAGAGTCCCTTGTAGGGCGCGCTGGCCCCGAAAGATGACATGCCGATGAAGGCGCCGGCCGAGCCGATGACGGCGTCCCAGCCCTGGCGCACGGCGGCTTCCACGCCGACATTGACTGGTGCCGAGCCGATCACGGCGCGGCGCGCGGCTTCCGGCGCTGCGGCCAAGAGCTCGAAGCAGGGCACCGAGACCACGCGTGCCGCAACGCCCTTGGCGGCGAGCATCTTTTTGGCCTCGATGGCGAGCGAAACTTCCGAACCGGTGGCAAAGAGTGAAACGTCGGCCTTACCATCGGCCGGTGCGATCTCGTAGGCGCCGGCGGCGCAGCGGTTTTCGGCGTCGAGCGCGTGCCGCAGCTGCGGCAGGTTCTGGCGTGTCAGCGCTAGCACGCTCGGCCGGTTCTTGTGCTCAAGCGCGAGCTGCCAGCACTCGATCGTCTCGACCGCGTCGCAGGGACGGAACACCAAGAGATTGGGGATCGCGCGCAGCGCGGCGAGCTGCTCGACCGGCTGATGCGTGGGCCCGTCCTCGCCGAGGCCGATGGAATCATGCGTCATGACATGGATGACGCGAATGCCCATCAGCGCGGCCAGCCGGATCGCCGGCCGGCAATAATCCGAGAACACCAGGAAGGTGCCGCTGTAGGGAATAATGCCGCCGTGCAGCGCCATGCCGTTCATGGCGGCGGCCATGCCGTGCTCGCGCACGCCGTAATGGATGAAGCGGCCGGAGAAATCGGCCGCCGAGATCGCCTGCATCGATTTGGTGCGGGTGTTGTTGGAGCCGGTGAGATCGGCCGAACCGCCGATCATCTCAGGCACGGCGGGGATGAGGCTTTCGAGCGCGAATTCCGACGACGAGCGCGTGGCGATGTCCTTGGGGCTGGCGGCGAGCGTCTCTTTCACCTTGCGCACGGCGTCGGCGAGCGCCTTCGGCAGATCGCCCTTCATGCGGCGCTCGAATTCGGCGCGCTTGCCGGCCTCGAGCGCGGCCAACCGCTTGTTCCACTCGGCATACGCGCCCTTCGAGCGCTCGCCGGCCTTGCGCCACGCGCTCAGCACGTCGGTGGGCACCTCGAACGGGGCATGCTCCCAGGCGAGGTTGTCGCGTGCGCCCTTGATCTCTTCCTGCCCAAGCGGCGAGCCATGCGCCGAGGCCTTGCCGGCTTTGGTCGGTGCGCCGTAACCAATCTTGGTCTTGCAGGCGATCAGCACCGGGCGATCGGATTTTTGAGCATTGGCGATTGCTGACGCAATCGCTTGCGGATCGTGGCCGTCAATGTGCGAAGCGGCCCAGCCGCAGGCCTGGAAACGTTTGACCTGATCGACGCTGTCAGACAACGACAGCGCACCGTCGATGGAAATGCCGTTGTCGTCGAACAGCACGATCAGCTTGTTGAGCTTGAGGTGGCCGGCGAGCGCGACCGCTTCGTGGCTGATGCCTTCCATCAGGTCGCCGTCTGACGCGATCACATAAGTCTTGTGGTCGACCAACGCGTCACCGAACTCGGCGGCGAGATGCTTCTCGGCGATTGCCATGCCGACCGCGTTGGCCAAGCCTTGGCCGAGCGGGCCGGTGGTGGTTTCCACGCCGGGCGTATGGCCGTATTCCGGGTGACCGGGCGTGAGCGAGCCGAGCTGGCGGAAGCGCCTGATCTCGTCGAGCGTCATCGCCGGATAACCGGTGAGATAGAGTAGCGCGTAGAGCAGCATCGAGCCGTGGCCGGCCGACAGCACAAAGCGGTCGCGGTCTGGCCAAGCCACATCGGCCGGATCGAATTTCAGAAACTGCGTGAACAGCACCGTGGCGATATCGGCGGTGCCCATGGGCATGCCGGGATGGCCGCACTTGGCCTGCTCGACGGCGTCCATCGCCAGCGCGCGGATGGCGTTGGCCATGCTGGCATGGCCGACGGCGGAACTCGCAGGCTCCTGCCCGCGACGGCCTGCGGGCGCCACGGCTGCCGTCGACGAAGCGTTTGCACTCATGAAAAAGGCCTGTTTGCGTGGGTGGATAGCATGTGCACCCCTTGAGTCAATGTGACGGCAGGCCGGCTTGGCTGCCATGCACAGGGCGGCGAAAACATCGGGGCATATCTTTCGCCCAGCGTTGACGCCTCGGTCGAGCGGCACGTAAGCTTCTCGTTCTAAACCGCTGCCAAAGCAAGATTTTTTAGGTGCGTGCGAACGCGCGTAATGGGCATGAGTGACCAAAGCGCAATCGATAGTGCGGTGAAACGGCTGGCACTGGCGCTCGACGCGCTCGACGCCGCGGTTGAGCGCCGGCGCGAAGGCGACCGCAGCGAGGAGGCGCTGGCGAGCCAGGTGCAGGCGCTCGGCCTCGACCGTACCAAGCTGGCCGAAGCGCTTGATGGCGAGACCGCGCGCTCGCGCCAGCTGGAAACGACCAACCGCGAAATTGCCGGCCGGCTGGACGCCGCCATCGCCTCGATCCAGTCGGTGCTGGACGAAAACGAGTAGGCCTAAGGACGTTCCAATGGCTCAAGTCAACGCCACCATTGCGGGCCGCCAGTTCCGCCTCGCCTGCGAGGATGGGCAAGAGGAGCACCTGCATTTGCTGGCCCAAGATATCGACGAGCGCATTGCCAAGTTGCGCGAGAAATTCGGCGAGATTGGCGATACCAGGCTCACCGTGATGGCGGCGCTGACGGTGGCGGACGAGCTGTCGGAAGCGGCGCGCCGCCTGCGCCGGATGGAGGAAGAAGTCGCCGCCATGCAGGACGCCCGCGTGGTCTCCGCCGACCGCGCCAAGGCCGCCTCCGCCGCGGTGGTTAACGCCTTCAATTCGGCGGCCGAGCGCATCGAGGGCATTACCAAGAAGCTCAACGCCACGGTCGGTAATGGCAGCGGCGTGGCGATGGGATGATGATTTCGCTGAAAGCAGAGCCGTGAGGCAGACTCGCTTCCCTCTCCCCTTGTGGGAGAGGGTGGCGAGCACGGAGCGAGCGCGAGCCGGGTGAGGGGGCTGTGCCTTAAGAGAGTCCCTAACCCCTCACCCGCCCTCGCTCGGCGCCGCCTCCGCTCGGGCACCCTCTCCCACAAGGGGAGAGGGGAAGAGAGCATGTGGCGCTCGCCGTGCCCAAGCACTACATTCGCCGCGCGGGGCTGCGAGGTGCGACAGAGACACATTCCCCGGGGCCTTACGATCCTAACGGGAGCTGTCCCTGGCCGAGCTCGTGGGTTCGGTCATATGGCGCCCACCTACTTATGTAGGTTCCCGGGATCACGCTCTGACGGCCATCGCGGCTCCGCACTTTATTGCTGATGTCTGATCCAGCCTCCCTGAAAGCCGAACTGCGGACCGAAGCGCTCGCTCGGCGCGACGCGCTGCCGGCCGACATGCGCGCGGGCGCAGCCGAAGCTGTCGCGGCGCGTGCGTTTCCGATTGCCGTGAAGCCGGGCACGATCATCTCCGGCTTCATGCCGATGAAGTCCGAGATCAATCCGCTGCCACTGATGCGCAAGCTGGCCGACGCCGGCGCTCAGCTCGCGCTGCCGGCGATTGCCGGGCGCGGCCAGCCGCTGATCATGCGCGCATACGCATTTCGAGACGAACTCGCGCGCGGCCAGTGGGGTATCCGCGAGCCCAAGCCTGAGGCGGCGCAAGTCGAGCCCGACATTTTGATCGTGCCGCTCGCCGCCTTCGACCGGACCGGCCATCGCATCGGCTACGGCGCCGGCTATTACGACATGACTATCCACGCCTTGCGCGCAAAGAAAAATATCACTGCCATCGGCATCGCTTTTGCCGCGCAGGAAATCCGTGAAGTCCCCGCCACACCCCGCGACGAGCGCCTCGACTTCGTGCTAACGGAGCGCGAAGTCATCGATTTTCGCGGATTGTAGAGCAGCATGCGCATTCTCTTTGTCGGCGACGTGGTCGGCCGCTCGGGCCGAAAAATCGTGAACGAGCGGCTGCCCGGGCTGATCGCCGACTGGAAGCTCGACCTCGTCGTGGTCAACGGCGAGAACGCCGCCGGCGGCTTCGGCATCACCGAGGCGATCTACCACGAGCTGATCGACGCCGGCGCAGATTGCATCACGCTGGGCAACCACGCCTGGGATCAGCGCGAGGCGCTGGTGTTCATCGAGCGCGCGCCGCGCCTGATCCGGCCGGTGAACTATCCCGCCGGCACGCCCGGCCGCGGCGCGGCCATGATCGAGACCCAGAACGGCAAGCGCGCGCTCGTCATCAACGCCATGGGCCGCATCTTCATGGACGCGCTCGACGATCCCTTTGCCGCCGTTGACCGCGAGCTGGCCGCCTGCGCGCTGGGGCAGGGCGCCGACGCCGTCATCCTCGACATGCATTGCGAGGCCACCAGCGAGAAGCAGGCCATGGGCTTTTTCTGCGACGGCCGCGTCAGCCTCATGGTCGGCACCCATACCCATTCGCCCACCGCCGATCATCGTATTTTGCCCGGCGGCAGCGCCTTTGTGACGGACGTCGGCATGACCGGCGATTTCAATTCCGTCATCGGCATGAACAAGGACGAGCCGCTCAACCGTTTCCTGCGCAAGGTCCCGGGCAGCAAGTTCGAGCCGGCAGTGGGCGCTGCCACGCTGTGCGCGCTGGCCGTCGAGACCGACGACGCCAGCGGGCTGGCCTCGAAGGTCGGCGCGGTGCGCCTGGGTGGCGTGCTGGAACAGGCGCGGCCGGCGTTCTGGGACTAGCGCGCCTTACTTTTTGTTGACCACGACTCGCCGCGATGATTCGGTAGATCAAGTGATTCGCCGGCCCGTGCTGCGTCCGGCATAGAAACAGCAGCGCGGGGTGGGCATGGCGCTTCACATTGATCGCAATCTTGCGCTCGCAGATACGGCCGCCGCCGCGCTTTGGTCGGACCCAAACACGCTGGCGCAGGTCCCGGACGAGCGCGCCGCCTTCGCCGCGCAATTCATCCCGGCCGGCGCGCGCGTGCTCGATCTCGGCTGCGGGCGCATGGCGCTGCGCCAGTACCTGCCGAACGGCTGCGGCTACCAGGGCTGCGACCTCGTCGCGCGCGAAGCCGATACCGTCGTCTGCGATTTCAATGCCGGTGAATTCCCGAGCGATGCCGCCGCGCAAGCCGACATCATCGTCATGCTCGGCCTGCTGGAAACCATCGTCGACGCCGAAAGCTTCTTCACGCATCTGCGCTTCTACAAGCGCGACGTGGTGTTGAGCTATTGCGCGACCGATCTCACCGGCAAATGCGACCGCGCGGCGCTCGGTTGGGTCAACAGTTTCAGTTTCTTCGATCTGGCGCGGCTGTTCGACCGCTACGGATTCCGCATCGAATGCACCGCGCCGATCGACAGTGCGCAGGCGCTGATGCGGCTGACCCCGACCGAGCGGCTGATGGCGGTGACGCCCTGTAGCGTGGCGGTGGTATCCGGCGACGATGCCAACCATTTCGGCGGCCGGCTTGGGCTGCACATGATCAATGCGCTGCTGCCGGGCGAGGCCGACGTGCATCACCTCACCTTCCGCACGCTCGACCAGGCGCGCGAGGCCTATGACCTGGTCGTGGTCGGCACCGGCAACAGCCTGTTCCAGCCGCTCATCGGCGACGAGGTGCTCGATATCGTTGCCCGCGGCAAGGCGGCGATCGGCATTTTCGGCACGCAATACCGCGAGTTGATCCCGCGTCCGGCGCTCGAGCGGCTGATCGAGCGGCTCGATACCTGGTTCGCGCGCTACCAGGACGACGTGCTGATGTACGGGCGCGGCCGCAATAATGTCGAGCATCTCGGCGACTGGCTGATCGACCTGTTTCCGCTCACCACCGCCACCGACGACGAGCAATTGCGGATCGGCGCGGCGATGGGCGAACTGTCGCTCGATATCGAGACCATCCAGCGCCACAAGCAGGTCTATTCCGCCGCGCCGCAGCCGTTTCTCTGCGCGCTCACCTCGGCCGAGCTCGCGGCCTATGCCGAGCCGCCGGCGGCGGAGATGCCGGGCGCCGTGGCCGGCCATTTCCGCAGCATGCTGATCGACATTTTCGGCCGCAGCTATCCGGAAAAGGAGTTCTTCCTGGTCGACCGCGACGCGGTGACCCGCTACAAGGCGCGTGTCCACCGTAACGTGGCGCGCGTCGGCGAGCGCATCGAGGCCATCCTGCGCAACGTGGCGGTGGCGGCGGGCTGATCCTTTCAGTCGTCATTCCGGGGCGGCCGCCGAAACCCGAAGGGCGAAGGCGGACGGACCCGGAATCCATAGCCCCGGTCTGTGATTATGGATTCCGGGTTTGCTCGCTGCGCTCGCGCCCCGGAATGACCGTAGAGTTTATTTTGCGTCAGCGGCGGCCTATATACCCGCCGGTAGCAACGCGTCGAAATCAGTCATGGCCGGTCATTCCCAATTCAAGAACATCATGCACAAGAAGGGGCGCGCGGATAAGGCGCGCTCCAAGCTGTTTTCCAAGCTCGCGCGCGAAATAACCGTGTCGGCCAAGCTCGGCATGCCGGATCCGGCCTTCAATCCGCGCCTGCGCGCGGCGATCCTGGCGGCCAAGGCCGAGAACGTGCCGAAGGACAATATTGAGCGCGCGATCAAGAAGTCGCAGGGCGGCGATGCTGAGAACTACGACGAAATCCGCTACGAGGGCTACGCGCCGGGCGGCGTCGCGGTGATCGTGGAGGCGTTGACCGACAACCGCAACCGCACCGCCGGCGAAGTGCGCGCGATCTTCACCAAGAACGGCGGCAACCTGGCGGAGACCGGCGCGGTGTCATTCATGTTCGATCGTGTCGGCGTCGTGGAATACGACGCCGGCGCGGCGAGCGCCGACGCCATGCTGGAAGCCGCGATCGAGGCCGGCGCCGAAGACGTCATCTCCAACGAAGACGGCCACCAGATTTTCACCACGCCCGACAGCTTGAGCGACGTCGCCAAGGCGCTGGAGGCGAAATTCGGCGAGCCGCGCAAGTCGGCGCTGCTGTGGAAGCCGCAGAACACAGTTTCGGTCGACGACGAGGCCGGCGAGAGGATCATCAAGCTGATTGAATCGCTCGATGACAATGACGACGTGCAGAACGTCTACGCCAATTTCGAGGTGTCGGACGCGCTGGTGCAGAAGATGAGCGCCTGACAGGCCGCCCGGCCTAGGCGTGGGGCCGTCGCAGGGCTATCAAGGCCTCAGGATGAGGCACCCGATTCGCATCCTCGGCATCGATCCGGGGCTCCGCCGCACCGGCTGGGGCCTGATCGAGGCCGACGGCAACCGGCTGATCCCGATCGCCTGCGGCTCCTTGGAGACCAGCGAGCGCGCCGCTTTGAGCGAGCGGCTGCTGGCGATCCACGATGGGCTGATCGCGGTGATCGAGCGTTATGCCCCACACGAGGCGGCGGTGGAGCAGACCTTCGTCAATGCCAACGCGGTGGCGACCCTCAAGCTCGGCCAGGCGCGCGGCATCGCCATGCTGGTGCCGGCGCGTGCCGGGCTGACGGTTGCCGAATACGCGCCCAACCTGGTGAAGAAATCGATCGTCGGCGCCGGCCACGGTGAGAAGGCGCAAGTGCGCATGATGATCGGCGTGCTGCTGCCCAAGGCCGATCCGCAATCCGAGGACGCCGCCGATGCGCTGGCGATCGCCGTGTGTCACGCGCATCACCGCACCAGCGTAATGTTGAAGGTGGCGGCGCGATGATCGGCAAGCTCAAGGGCATCATCGACTCCTACGGCGAGGATTTCGTCATCCTCGACGTGGGCGGCGTGGGCTATCAGGTGCATTGCCCGGCACGCACGCTGCAATCGCTGCCGGCGCCGGGGGAAGCGGCGACGCTGTCGATCGAAACTTACGTGCGCGAGGACCAGATCAAGCTGTTTGGCTTTGGAAGCGATAGCGAGCGCGAATGGTTCCGCCTGTTGCAGACGGTGCAGGGCGTCGGCGCGCGCGTCGCCATGTCGGTGCTCGGCACGCTGAAGGTGTCCGATCTGGCGAGCGCCGTCGCCCTGCGCGACAAGGCGAGTGTCGCGCGCTCGCCCGGGGTCGGCGCCAAGGTGGCCGAGCGCATCGTCACCGAATTGAAGGACAAGGCGCCGGCCTTCACCAATGTCGATCCGGCGGTGGTGCATCTGGCCGGCGCTTTAGACGAGAAGCGCGCGCCGCGGCCGGTGATGGACGCAGTGTCAGCGCTGGTCAACCTCGGTTACGGCCAGCCGCAGGCCGCCGCCGCGATTGCTGCCGCCGCGCGCAATGCTGGCGAGGGGGCCGACGCCGCGACGCTGATCCGGCAGGGGCTTAAGGAGCTGGCGAAATGACCAGCCCGCGCCGCCTCGTGACTCCCGAGATTCGCGGTGACGACATGGACGCCTCTTTGCGCCCGCAGCGGTTGTCTGAATTCATCGGCCAGGACAAGGCGCGCGCCAATCTTTCCGTGTTCATCGAGGCGGCGCGCGCGCGCAAGGAAGCGCTCGACCACGTGCTGTTCGTCGGCCCGCCGGGGCTGGGCAAGACCACGCTGGCGCAGATCGTGGCGCGCGAACTGGGCGTCAATTTCCGCGCCACCTCCGGCCCGGTGATCGCCAAGGCCGGCGATCTGGCGGCGCTGCTCACCAATCTCGAGGCGCGCGACGTTTTGTTCATCGACGAGATCCACCGGCTCAACCCGGCGGTGGAGGAAATCCTCTACCCGGCTATGGAGGATTTCCAGCTCGACCTCATCATCGGCGAGGGGCCGGCGGCGCGCTCGGTGAAGATCGACCTGTCGCCGTTCACATTGATCGGCGCCACCACCCGCGCGGGGCTCTTGACCAATCCGCTGCGCGACCGTTTCGGCATTCCGGTGCGGCTGAATTTTTATTCCGAAGGCGAGCTGGAACAGATCGTCAATCGCGGCGCCCGCGTGCTCGGCCTTGCCATGAGCGCCGACGGCGCCAACGAGATCGCGCGTCGCGCGCGCGGTACCCCGCGCATCGCCGGAAGGCTGTTGCGGCGGGTGCGCGACTTCGCCCATGTGGACGGCGCCAAGTCGGTCGACCGCAGAATTGCCGATCGCGCGCTGAGTGAACTGGAAGTGGACGCCGCCGGGCTCGACGCCATGGACCGCCGTTACTTATCAACTATCGCCGGCAATTACGGCGGCGGGCCGGTGGGCGTCGACACGCTGGCCGCCGCATTGAGCGAGCCGCGCGATGCCATCGAGGACATCATCGAGCCGTTCCTGATCCAGCAGGGCTTCATCCAGCGCACCCCGCGCGGACGGCTGTTGACCGCGGCGGCGTTCAAGCATCTCGGCCTGCCGGAGCCGGCGCGAGATGCGAGCCAGTTCGGGTTGTTCGGGCAGGACGAAAATGATGCATGATCGAATCGCAAATGAAAGTGAGCGGTAGCTGAGATGTCCATCTCGGCGGATCAGGCTAAAGAAGAGTTCGGTCGATCACTGCAGCGAGGGCTCTTCTATCTCGCGCTGCTCATTTTCATTGTTGGTACAATATCTATTGCTGTCGGTTCGTTCATGCCGGCCTATACCGATCCGGTCGCGGCTGAGCGTATTTTTTCGGGTTCGGAGTGTGAACTTGGCATGCCGAACAAGAACGATCGTTCACGTTGCGACAGTCAGGTTTGGCATCGCTCCATGGATGCCCTTCGGACCTACAAATGGCCTCTTGTCGACATGGGCGGGGGATTGTTGGCGTCTGCACTAAGTATTTTTGTTTTTGCCAAATGGAATGGTCGCAAATCTTGGCAAGAGATGGTTACTCCTAAACGGAGTCTGTCAATTGTCGCTCTCGTCACTCTCGTTTGGCTGATGCAGATTCCCGCCTATGCCATGTTTTTCGCGACTGAAGTCACTGCGCGCGACTGCTGCCCCTGGTGGGCCGATTCCGTGGCAATCCCTCTGTTTCAGACTGACGCCGTCGTGCTGATGCTCTTCTTGCCATTTGTGGCCGTGTGGTTGATTTTTGTCGGCGGTTCTCAATTGCCGACTCTGGTATTTCGGAATGTTCCTGGCCGGCAGATTATCAATATTCTTTGGACGGGTGCCGCCGTGCTGCTGTGTGTGCCGATCGTTCTCTATCTCATAAACGCAATCCTCGATGGACCGGTATTGATGGTGCCGTTTTTGTGGTTGGCACTTTGGCTTGCATTATGTGCGCGTGCGGCTGCTTTGTCTCGGCATCTGCCGAGACCTGAAATTTTGCAAGCGTGAGGTCGGACGAACTGATGAATGGCCCCTCTCACGACTACAGTCTGGCCCTCGACGGCATCATCCGCGACGGCCGGCACCACCAGCAGGTGCGGGTCTATTACGAGGACACCGATTTCTCCGGCGTGGTCTATCACGCCAGCTACCTGCGCTTCATGGAACGCGGGCGCACCAACTATCTGCGCCTGATCGGTGCCGACCACCGCGCGCTGTTCGAGCAGGCCGCGGCCGAAGCGCCAGGCTTTGCTTTCGTGGTGCGCCACATGTCGATCGACTTCAAAAAGCCAGCGCATATGGACGACGTGCTCGACATCGTCACTGCGCCGGAAGAGGTCAAAGGCGCCTCGGTCACCCTCAATCAGAAGGTGATGCGCGGCGAGGACCTCATCGTCGAGGCCCATGTGCAGGTCGCCTTTGTCTCCGGCGGGCGGGCGCGGCCGATCCCCAAGCCGCTGCGTATTGCCATGCAGGCCGACCAGGAAACGGGCGGCGCCGCCTGACGGCGAGTGTTATATTCGCCGTGTCATGGACCAAAGCTTCGCCTTGTTTGAGACTGCTATCGGCATCTGCGGCATCATTTGGAGTGCGCGCGGGGTCTGCGGCGTGCAGCTTCCGGAGAAAGATGCAGCCGCAACGCGTGCCAGCGTGCATCGGCGGCATCCGGCGGCGACCGAGGCGGCGCCGACGCCCGAAGTGCGGTATGTGATCGATGGCGTGATCGCGCTGCTCGCTGGCGAAAAGCGCGATCTGACGGACATCGCGATCGACGACGAAGGACAAACGGAATTCAATCGTCACGTCTATGCAGTTGCGCGCAAGATTCCGCCTGGCGCCGTCATGACCTATGGCGAGATCGCCGAGCGCCTCGGCGACAAGATGCTGGCGCGCGCGGTCGGTCAGGCCATGGGCGAAAATCCGACGCCGATCATCATGCCGTGCCATCGCGTGCTGGCGGCAGGCGGCAAGCCCGGCGGCTTTTCCGCTTCGGGCGGCGTCGTCACCAAGCTGCGCCTGTTGTCGATCGAAGGCGCCCAGCCCGGCGGCCCGACGCTGTTCGAGCGCCTGCCGCTCGCCGTTGAGCCACGCCGGCGGGGCTAGCCACCCGGTCCATCGACGCGGCCCCTGGACTCATGTAAAGCCCCTTCACATGAGGTCCATCGCATGACCTGGGGCAGGCGTGGCCATGGGGCCCGCGGCTATCACCACGGCAATCTTAAAGAGGCCTTGGTGCGCGCCGCGCTCGAATTGATCGCGGAGAAGGGGCCGGCCGGCTTCACCTTCGCCGACGCCGCGCGCTGGGCGGGGGTGAGCCCGGCGGCGCCCTACCGGCATTACCGCGACCGCGACGCTTTGCTGGCCGACGTGGCGCGGCGCGGCTTCGAATTGTTCGCCGGCGCGCTCGCCAAAGCCTGGGGCGACGGCGGGCCGGACGTGCTGGCCGGTTTCGACCGGCTGGGCAAGGCCTATCTTCATTTCGCCGAGCGCGAGCCCGCCTATTACTCGGCCATGTTCGAGGCCGGCGTGCCGCTCGACGCCGATCCGCTGTTGCGCGAGGCGGGCGAGCGCGCCTTCGCCGTGCTGCGCGCCGCTGCCGAGAAGCTGGTGGCGCTGATGCCGGCGCAGGGACGGCCGCCGGCGCTGATGGTGGCGCTGCATATCTGGTCGCTGACCCACGGAATCGCCTCGCTGTTCGGCCGCGGCGACGCCGCCCGGCGTGCCTTGCCGATGCCGCCGGAGGAACTGCTGGAGGCGGCCTTCCTGATCTATCTGCGCGGCCTCGGCCTGCCGGCGCGCTGATGTCGGCGCCGCCGAAACGGAGTGGCACGGCCCTCGACACGGCTTTGCGATTTCCTATGTGAAGGGTGTTGACATCCGCCCGCCGCGACCGTATCAATGTAAATGTTATTAACATTCATGCGAGGCCGACAATGCCTATCACCGCGAAGCTCGACGAATTCGGCAAACCCGCCTGGATCGCGCTGATCGTCCTTGGGTTCATGGCTTGGTGGCCGTTGGGCCTGACCGTCCTCGCCTTCACGATATGGAGCGGAAGAATGGGATGCGGATATCACGGCGGCCATGACCGCTGGCAGCACAAGATGGAGCGCATGCAGCGCAAGATGGATTGGATGCGCGGCCGCATGGGCGGCGGGGCTCCGTGGTCGGCGCCGCCGACCAGCGGCAACCGCGCCTTCGACGAATACCGCACGGAAACGCTGCGCCGGCTGGAGGAAGAGCAGCGCGAGTTCCGCGACTTCCTCGAGCGGCTGCGTTTCGCCAAGGACAAGACCGAATTCGATCAATTCATGGCCGAGCGCCGCGCCCAGCCGGCGCCGGATGCTCCCCCGCCGCAGAACTGATCGATTGTTCTGCCCCGCGCCACGGCCGTCCGCTTTTGTCGAGCGGGCGGCCGTTTGTTTGTCGGTGCTCCCTCTTGGTGAGGGGGGCCGAAGGCCCGTCTCGAACCATGAGGGCCTCATCCACCGATCTCGGGTTTACCCGAGATCGGATCGAATAGTGCGCAAGTCGTCCAAGGCCGACTTGCGATGACGGCCGCGTTCCGCGGCCTCCTCAGGATGAGGCTCGCGGTAACCAGTCCTTAACCATAATCAGCGCTGTTAAGGCCGCCTATGACCCGTTCTGCGCCCTAGTTTGGCCAAGTTTCGCGGGGATTTCCTATGCCTGCCGGTGGCGGGACATAAGCGTTTTCGCGAGACATTCGATTATCGGCTGAGCGCGTGAGCGGCAAACGCCCGGCGCGCTCTTGCCTTTCGAAAATTGCGCCGCGCCGGTTTGACGCAACGGACCGGAAAGCGGAAAGGACGTGCCCATGAATCCTGGCGATGTGGCACAGTCGGTGCTCCCGCTGACCTCCTCCGACCTCTCGTTGCTCACGCTGTTCTGGCACGCCCATTGGATCGTCAAGTCGGTCATGGTCGGGCTTTTGGTCTGTTCGGTTTGGGTGTGGGCGATCGCCATCGACAAGACCGTGCTCTATAACCGCACCCGCCGCGGCATGGACGCCTTCGAGCAGGCGTTCTGGTCCGGCCAGTCGCTGGAGGAGCTCTACCGCTCGCTTGCCTCCAAGCCGACCCATTCCATGGCGGCGCTGTTCGTGGCGGCGATGCGGGAATGGAAACGCAGCTTCGAGGGGAGCCCACGCTCCTTCGCCGGCCTTCAGATGCGCATCGAAAAGGTGATGGAGGTGAC
>Ga0307442_1000191_pt1 | contig 27487 bp, 23 predicted proteins | sample SalMarWE160430MG_FD_202143 | JGI IMG/M metagenome (GOLD analysis project Ga0307442, IMG submission 202143) | Salt marsh sediment microbial communities from the Plum Island Ecosystem LTER, Massachusetts, United States - WE1604-30 | ecosystem: Environmental > Aquatic > Marine > Intertidal zone >...
CAACGGCGCGCACCGGCTTCATCTGCCTCATCGTCACGTTGACGCTCTCGATCGCCTATCAGGCCGCGTCGATTCTCATGCGCCTCCATCGCGTTGTTCCACCGGGACCGCGCGCCTACCGGCCGCGCGAGTGGGTCACGGGCTCTTTGCCTTTCGCTGTGCTCTACGCCGCGCAGCACGTCTCGTCCTTCGCCGATGTGCTGGTGCTTTCCTTCTTCGTGAGCCCGGCCGAGATCGCCATCTATTTCGCCGCGACGCGCATCATCCAGGTCGTGAACCTCGTGCCCTATGCGGCGACGGTCGGCACGGCGCATCTTTTCTCGGCGAGCCACACACGCGGCGACCACGCCGAGTTGCAGCGGCTCTGCCGGTCCGTAGCGGCGACGACCTTCGCCATTGCAGCGGTCGCAGTCGTCCTGATCGTCATCGGGGGAGACCGGCTGCTCGGCATGTTCGGGCACGGCTTCGCCGCCGGTTACACCCCGCTCGTGATCCTCGCCGCCGGCGTCTTCGCGCGCGTCGCCGCCGGCCCGGCGGAAGACATGCTCAACATGACGGGCCACGGCCGCGTCTCCGCCTCGACCTACATCGCGACGGTCGCCGTCAACATCGCGCTCGCCGTGGCGCTGGTGATCCCGTTCGGCCTGAACGGCGCAGCCACGGCAACCGCGGTCGCACTGACGCTGCGAGCGCTGTGGCTCGCCCACGGCGTGCGAAAAAAACTGGGGATCAGGACCTCGATCCTTGCAGTGATCGCCGCATCGGGCCTGGCGGGGCTGTCCGGGCGCAGATCGGCGCTGCGCACGCCGGCCGAGTGACGCTCAGTCGCCGGCGAGGAAGTAGAGCCAGCGCCCGTCCTTGGCGATGCCGACTCGGAAAAAGGTGTAGGCGCCGTATGACTTCATGTCCTCGTAGTCGGCTGCGGTGAGCAGCGTGAAGAGCTCGACGAGTTGCTCGGGCGTGAGAGCCTTCAGCGGATACTGCGCGAAATAGGGCCAGACATACTGCTCCTCGTCGACGCCCTTCTCGACATGCACGAAGGGGGACTGGAGCACTTCGAGAAGGATCGCGAGGATTTCGCGGCCTTCGGCGTCTGCGGCCAGCGCCTTCAGATATTCGATCGGGTCGCCGGGATCGCCGAAAGCGACGGCCGGCGGATCGGGCTGCGCCTGCATCAGCGGGCGAAGACTCTCGATGTCTCCCGACTTCGCTGCCTCGATCAGCTTCCGGCGCATCTCGCGAACGGGGGCCGGAAGAGCGGACTCGTCTCGCAGGATCGTGGGGAGCGGCTCGTTGGGGTTCTCTTCGCCCGCCTGCTTGTCGGCTTCAGCGTCGGGCGACGCCGCGGCCCACGCCGGGTTCGTCGCACCGGAAAGACCCAAGCTCTCCACGAGCGGCACGGCAAGAAGCGCGACGGCCAGGCAGGCGATCCGCAGCAGCGTCGTTCGGCTAGGAGCGCTGATCCTCACTCAGCGACGATAAGAGGCGAGCGCAGGCTCGCGCAACTGCGGGCTTCGGCGACCGCGCTCAGTGCACCGGAGAGCGAATGGAGAATTCTCCGGCCGCGATGCGGGTCGGCAGGCGCTCCGCGAAGTCCGCGACGGCTGCCTCGCCATAGGTGGAGACGAGGTCGCCGAGAGCGGTGAAAAGCGCAACATGCGCCAGCACCTCGGGTTCGATCCCGGCCCCGAGCGCATCTGCCCAGACCGCGGAAAGCCTTTGATAAGCCTCGCGTTTTTGCAGCTTCAGCTCGTCAGTCTCGGCCCGACTCAAATCCTGCATTCCCGCCCCCGATTCGGAGTTGTCCCGATCGCCTAACACGTGCCGTCCCCCGCCACACGACAATGTGAAGGAATTGTTAATCCGCCGATCACTGGCTGTAGCGGCCCCGGACGTCGCTCGCCAGCGACTCGCCCTCGCTCAGGTAACGGGTGATCGCCAGCCGGGCCGACGGCGTACAGGTCCGGTAAACGGCGTTGTAGGTCTCGAAACCGTGGTTGAAGCTGGCGATCAGCCGTGCGCGGCGCCTGGGCGGCGGCGCCTCGGCATCGAGCAGCGAGGACATGTCGTCGCGCCAGGCGGGGCCGTCGGAGTCGCCGCAGAGATCGCGGAGGAACGAGAGCGCCCCGAGGATCTCGGCAAGGCGGAGCAGCTTCTCCTCATAGATCGGCGCAGGCGGCTCGCCGGCTTCGGTGGACGCAGCCGGGCCCGACTCCGTTCCGGGCTCATCGCCCGGAATGTCGTCCTGCGCGTGCGCCACGCCGGACGCGGCGAGGAGGAGGATCGCGAAGACTGTAAGGCCTATGCGCTTCATGCTTGGCGATTCTGAGCGAGCGTCGGCCTGCCTGCAAGTGCGCGTGCTCTCATTGATGCGGCCGTTCGACAAGCGCGGCGATGGCGCGTGCGATCCAACTCGCCGCCTTCGCCGTGGCGGGCCTTTCGAGCACGGCGGAGAACGGGACGAGCGCGGCATCGAGCGCGTCATCGCCTGCGACCGGCGATCCCTCGCCGGCACGCGCAGCAAAGACCGCGAGTCGGAATGAGGAGCCGGGCTCAGGCTCCTTGGTGCCGAGCCTAACCGCCTCCCCGACAGCGAGCCCGGTCTCCTCGAGAAGCTCACGGCGGGCGGTCTCCTCCGCTCCTTCGCCCGGCTCGACGCGCCCGCCCGGAAAGCTCCACAGCCCGGCGAACGGCGCGTTGGCGCGCTTCACCATCAGCACGCTGTCGCGGCCGAGCACGAGGATGCTCGCGCCCTGCTTCGCCTCGGCTTCGTCCGCCTTCTCCATCCTGGAACCCATAGGGTGCTTTCGCTCCCGCTCAAATCGCGATCTAAAGAAATCATGTGCGGCCGCTACACATTGATCGCCAACGCCGAGGCGATCCGTCTCCTCTTCAAGCTCCCGGAGCTCGACGAGCGCCTCGTCGTGCCGCGCTACAACATCGTGCCGACGCAGCCGATCGCCGTCGTGCGGGCTGGACACAAGGGGCGCGAGCTCGTGCCCGTGCGCTGGGGGCTGATCCCCTGGTGGGCGAAGGACCCGAAGACGCTGCCCCTGATGATCAACGCGCGCGCAGAAGGTATCGCGGAGAAGCCTGCCTATCGCGACGCGTTCAAGTACCGCCGATGCCTGGTGCCGGCGTCGGGCTTCTACGACTGGCAGGCGCCCAAATCGAATCGGGGAAAGGGACCGAAGCAGCCGTATCTGGCGAGCCCCGGCCCGATCGAGCCCGGCGACGACAAGCTCATCGCCTTCGCCGGGCTGTGGGAGACTTGGCACGGGGCGGACGGCAGCGAGATAGATACGGCGACGATCGTGACGACCGACGCCAACGCGCCGCTCGCCGCGATCCACGAGCGGATGCCGGTGGTGATCGCGCCAGAGGACTTCGGGGCGTGGCTTTCCGCGGAAACGACGCCGGCCGATGCCGCAGCGCTGCTGAAACCCGCGCCGGACGACCTCTTCTCGCTCGTCCCGGTCTCGACCCGCGTCAACGCGGCGGAGAATGACGATCCGGGGCTTATCGCCGAGGCGACGGTGGAGGCCGAGCCGCCGAAACGCCGCACACCGAAACGCGCCGCACGCGATCCGCGCCAGCGGAGCCTGTTCTAGGCGGCGCTTCTTTTTTCTCCGGGGAATCCGATGCTGAAGTTCTTCTATGCACAAAACACCTGCTCGCTCGCTTCGCACATCGCGCTGGAGGAAGCGGGGGCGGATTACGAGACGGTGCGTCTCGACTTTCGCACCAACGACCAGCGCAAACCCGAATATCTGGCGATCAATCCGAAAAGTCGGGTCCCTGCATTGGTCACAGATCGCGGAATCCTGACCGAGACGCCGGCAATCCTCGCCTTCGTCGCGCAGAGCTTTCCGGAGGCGAAGCTCGCACCCTTCGGCGACGCGTTCGCGTTCGCCAAGGTTCAGGCCTTCAACAGCTACTTGTGCTCGACCACGCATGTCGCGCATGCGCACCGCATGCGTGGCTATCGCTGGGCCGACGACCCCGCTGCGATCGAGGCGATGAAGCGGAAGGTGCCGGAAAGCGTCGGCGCGTCGTTCGAGATGATCGAAGGCGAGATGCTCGAAGGGCCATGGGTGATGGGTGAGACCTACACAATCTCAGACCCTTACCTCTTCACCCTCGCGCAGTGGCTTGAAGCCGACGGCGTCGACCCGAGCCGCTTCCCGAAGGTCCAAGATCACAGCAGGCGCATGGCCGAGCGGCCCGCAGTCAAAGCGGCGATCGCCCAGGAATTCGCCTGAGCCTCAGACCACGCGCCCAGGGTTCAAGATGTTGTTCGGGTCGAAAGCGCGCTTCAGCTTGCGCATCATCTGAAGCTCGACCTCGCTCTTCACGCCCTTCAAAAGCTCGACCTTGTAGCGGCCGATGCCGTGCTCGGCGGCGATCGAGCCGCCCATCCCGGCGACGATCTCGTGGATCATGGCGTGAACCTCCGGCGCGCGGGCCATATAGGCCTCGCGGTCGGCGCCGAGCGGCTGCGAGAAGTTGAAGTGAAGATTGCCGTCGCCGAGGTGCCCGAACGGAACGGGCCGAGTGCCAGGGATCAGCGCCTCGACGGCAGCGCTTCCGCTCTCGATCAGCTCCGGCATACGCTCGACCGGCACGGAGACGTCATGCTTGATGGAGCCGCCTTCGTGCTTCTGGATCTCGCTCAGAGCGTGGCGCATGCGCCAGAATTCGTGCGCCTGCGCGACCGAAGAGGCGACCACCGCGTCGACGACCGTTCCCGCGGCGAAACCCGATTCGAGCGCGGCGAGCATCAATTCGTGCGCGTCGGATTCGCCGCGGCCGGAGGAGATCTCCATCAGCACGTACCAAGGATGCGGCTCGGCCATCGGATCGCGCGTGTCCGGGAGATAGTTCGCCAGCATCTCGATTGCGATCCGCGGCATCAGCTCGAAGGCGGTGAGGCCCGGCCCGGCGCAGCTTCGCGCTTCCTTCAAGAGCGCCAGCGCCGCCGCCGGGTCGCTCACGCCGACGAAGGCCACCGTCTGCCCGCTCGGGAGGGGAAAGAGTTTCAGGACTGCGGCGGTGACGACCCCCAGCGTCCCCTCCGCGCCGATGAAGAGCTGCTTCAGGTCGTAGCCGGAATTGTCCTTGATGAGACCGCGCAGGCCATTCCATATCTCGCCAGTCGGCAGCACCACTTCGAGCCCGAGCACCAGGCTCCGCGTATTGCCGTAGGCGAGCACCTGCGTGCCGCCGGCATTGGTGGAGATGTTGCCGCCGATCCGGCACGACCCCTGCGAGCCGAGCGTCAGCGGGAAGAGCATGCCGACGTTGTCGGCGGCCTCGTGCAGGCTCTCCAGCACCACGCCCGCCTCGGCGACGAGCGTCGCGCCGACGGCATCAACGCTGCGAATCCTGTCGAGGCGCTCCAGCGACAGGACGATCTCGTGGCCGCTCTCGTCGGGGATCTGTCCTCCGACCAGGCCGGTGTTGCCGCCTTGCGGCACGATCGGGGTTCTGGTCTCGTTCGCCAGCCTGAGGATCGCGGAGATTTCCTCCGCCGAGCCAGGCCGCACCACGGCCGGCGTGGCACCGTGATAGTAGCCGCGCCATTCGGCAAGATACGGCGCCTTGTCCGCCTCCGCGGTCAGAACGTTCGCGGCGCCGACGATCCCTTCTAGCCGCTCGAGCACGGCGCTTTCGGTGCAAACCTCGACCATGGCTTCCCCTTACGCGAGGCAAAGTCGGGCGTCGAGGCGGCTTGATGGGCGTGAGTCGCCATGCCATTACCCGGTGCGGCAGAGGCTTATGCGACAGATCGAAGAAAGCGGACGAAACAGGATGGACGTGTCGGCGGGCGAATTGATGCGCGGCAAGCGGGGCCTCATCATGGGGGTCGCCAACAACCGCTCGCTCGCCTGGGGCATCGCCTCGGCGCTGCACGCGGCCGGTGCCGAGCTGGCGCTGACCTATCAGGGCGACGCGTTGAAGAAGCGGGTGGAGCCGCTCGCCGCGGAGCTCAAGGGGCACGTCGTCGGGCATTGCGACGTCACCGACCCGGCGACGATCGATGCCGTCTTCGACAAGATCAAGTCGCTCTGGGGCGGGCTCGATTTCCTCGTCCACGCCATCGCCTTCTCCGACAAGGACGAGCTCACCGGGCGCTACGTCGACACCACGGCGGACAATTTCTCCAAGTCGATGCTGATCTCCTGCTACTCGCTCACGGCGATCGCGCAGCGGGCGGAAAAGCTCATGCCGTCAGGTGGATCGATCCTGACGCTCACCTATTACGGCGCCGAGAAAGTGATGCCGCACTACAACGTCATGGGCGTCGCCAAGGCGGCGCTCGAGGCGTCGATCCGCTACCTCGCCGTCGATCTCGGACCGCAAGCGATCCGCGTCAACGCCATCTCGGCGGGGCCGATCAAGACGCTCGCGGCGTCGGGCATCGGAGACTTCCGCTATATCCTGAAGTGGAACGAACTCAACGCACCGCTCCGCCGCACGGTCACGATCGAGGACGTCGGGCGCTCGGCGCTTTTCCTGCTCTCCGACCTTTCCGGCGGCGTGACGGGTGAGATCGTACATGTCGACGCCGGCTACCACGTCGTCGGCATGAAGGCGGTCGACGCTCCCGACATCGCCACGGTGATCCACAAGGATTAAGGCAAAGCGCCCGTCCCGCCTCACGCTCGGCGCGCATTTCCTCTATAGATCGCGGCCGGTGGCGGTCGGGAGAAGCAGGCGTGTGGGGACTTCTGGGCCTGGTCGTCATCTGGGTCGTCGTCGGGCCGATCTTCGCGCTCACCAGCGCGCTTCGCGCCAACCGCCGCGCCAATGAGCTTCTAAGGCGGCTGGAGACGCTGGAGCGGCTGCAGGGCATCGATTCCGTCGAGGCCGCCCGGCGGGCGGCGGCCCGCATTCCGCCCGCGGTTGCGCCTGTCGCTCCGCCGTCTGCTGTGACCGCGGCCCCCCCGCCCGAAACGACACAGGCCGCGCCGGCCCCTGAGCCCCCTCCCGCGCCAGACGCACCGCCCGCCGCCGAGCCCACGCCCGCCGAGCCCACGCCCGCCGAGCCCACGCCCGCGGAACCGCCGGCTCCCGAGGCGCCTCCCGCTGAAGCACCGGTGCCGCCTTCACCTCCGCCCCGGGCGGGCGAATCGCTCGAGACAAAGATCGGCGCGCGCTGGACCGTGCTCGTAGGCGGTCTGGCGCTCGCGCTCGGCGCGGTCTTCCTCGTGCGCTATTCGATCGAGCAAGGCCTGCTCGGCCCGGGCGCACGGATCGCGCTTGGATTCCTCCTCGCCCTCGTGCTCTTCGCCGCCGGCGAATGGTTGAGGCGTCAAGACCGGGCACTGGCGCTCCCCGACGTTTTCGCCAAGGCCGACGTACCGGCGATCCTGACCGGCGCCGGCGGCATCGCGCTCTTCGCCACGATCTACGCGGCGCATGCGCTCTACGGCTTCATCGGCCCAGGCGCCGCCTTCGTGCTTCTGACCGTCGCCGGCCTCGTCACGCTGTTCCTTTCGGTGATCCACGGGCCGGGGCTCGCGGCGCTCGGCGCGCTCGGCAGCTACGCCGCGCCGCTCCTCGTCTCGAGCACGGCACCGGCGCCCTTCCCGGTCGTGTTCCACGTGCTCGCGGTGACCGCCGCAGTCCTCGGCATGGCGCGCATCCGCGAATGGCGCTGGCTTGCGGTTGGCGGAGTCGCCGCGAGCCTTGTCTGGGGCCTTCTTGTCGGCGAGATACGCGACCCGGCGACCATTCCGGCCGAGCTTCTCCTCGTCGCCGGCCTCGTCGCGATCTATGTCGGCGGATTCCTCGCCGGTGCCGCGCCGACCGCGCTTCGCGACCGGGCGCCCGACCTCTATCCGCTCGCGGCACTTGCCGGCGTTGCGGCGCTTTCGCTTCACTACGCCGACATCGACGCGGCCTATCCCCTGCTTGCCGCCGGCATCGTGCTTTCCGGCGTCCTCGGCACGGTCGCGAGCCGCTGGACGGGCGTCGTCGCCGCCGCGCTCATCGCCGGCGTGGTCGCCGTCGTGACGGTGATGCTCATGCCACCGTGGCTGCCGCTCTTCCTCGGCACCATGCGGATCGGCGCATTTCATTGGGCGATCGTCAGCGAAGCAGGGCTCGGCCGTTTCGCGCTGAAGGCGGCGGCGATCGGCCTCGTCGTCGGCGTCGGCGCATTCCTCTCCGCCGACCGTGCGGCTGAGCGCGCGCCGATAACCGCGGGCTTCTTCGCCGGAGCCGGCGCGCTGTCGCCTCTTCTGATCCTCATCGTCGTCTATCTCCGCCACACCCCGTTCGAGACGCGGCCGGCGATCGGGATCGTCGCGCTCGTCATGGCGGCGGTGTTCGCGACGCTGACGGAGCGCCTGATCGCGCACCGGCCCGACGACGACAAGGCGCTCGCACCGGCTCTCTATGCGGCCGGCGCGGTGCTGGCGCTCGCCTTCGCCTGCGCCGTCGGGCTCGCCTCGCGCTTCATCCCTATCTCGCTTTCGCTCGGCGCCGCGGGAATCGTCTGGGTCAGCCTCTACCGGCCTGTCCGGATCCTCTCGTGGCTCGCCGTCGTCGTCGCCGGTCTGGCTTGTGTCGCCATCGTCTTCGGTCCGCCCTTCACCCCGGAGGAGCTCGGCACGCGCCCGATCCTGAACGGCCTCATCCTGAGACTCGGGCTCCCCGCCGCTGCCGTCATCTTCGCCGGCGAGACGCTTCGCCGCCACCGCGACGGCCTCGAGTCGATGATCCTGCAGACGATCGGCCTCGTGCTCGCGGCGATCTTCGTGGTGCTCGAAATCCGCCACTTCGCCGGCGGGGGGGTGATCAGATCGGGGCCGGCGGGACTCGGCGAGCAGAGCGCTTATACGCTCGCCGCGCTCGCCTTTGCGCTCGGCCTGCAGCGCATCGCCGCGATGACGAAGAGCAAGATCTATGCGGCCGGCTCGCTCGTCGCCGGCGTGATCGGCGCGGCGGCGATCGCCATCGCGCATTTCGTCACCGTGAACCCGCTCCTGACCGGCGGCAGCGTCGGCACGGGCGCGGTCTTCAACCTGCTTCTTCCCGGCTATCTGCTCCCGGCGCTCGCGGCCGCCTGGGTCGCGGCGGCGGCGCGAAGCGTGAGGCCGCGCTGGTACGTGCTCCTTATCGCCGCACTCTCGCTGCTGCTTGCCTTCGCCTACGTGACGCTGATGGTGAGGCACGCCTTTCAGGGAGAGTACCTCGACAGGTTCAGCATGACCGATGCGGAGAACTGGACTTATTCGGCGGTGTGGCTCGTCTTCGGCATTGCGCTTCTTACAGCCGGAATCTTCCTGCGTTCGACCATGGTGCGCGCGGCGTCGGGCCTCGTCATCGCCGTCGTCGTCTTCAAGGTGTTCCTGTTCGACATGGCGGCGCTGACCGGGGCGCTCCGCGCCGCCTCGTTCCTTGGGCTCGGGGCGACGCTGATCGTCATCGGCCGGCTCTACCAGCGGCTCCTGCTGCGCGGACAACGCAGCGCATCTGCACCGTCTTAGAGCCTTTCGCTCGCGTGAAGCACAAACCGATCTCCACGTTCGTCGCGGACGTGACCGTGGCGTCTCAGCTCTTCAACGACGCTGCCAACGGAGAGCCGTAGAGATAGATGAGGTTACGGTCGTTGGGGCTTTCGCCGCGCAGCAGCGCGTCGGCCTCGTATTCGTGACCGTGGGGGATCACGAAGGCGTAGAAGTAATGCGTCTTGGCATCGCGAAACTGGCTCGGAACGACGAAAGAGAATCCATGCTCCTTGCCCTGAGCCCGCTCGGGAATGTCGCTGGGCACCTCGTAGGGCTCCTTCGCGACGATCTTGCCGAGGAACGTGAAGTCACCGCAGACTTTGTCCTTGGCGCCGTCTTCGGTCTCCAGGCAGCCTGAGAAGCCGCGCAGTCGCCCGGTGGGGTCTCCCCCGCTGGCGTAGAGATAGACGGTAATCTTGTCGCTCGGATCGAGTATGTCGGTCACCCAGCCCCTAAGCCTGCCGTCGCTTCCGACCGCGTCGAGGCCGCCCCAGAAGCTCGTGCCCGTCGTGTCCGGGTCGGCTTGAGCGGGTGCCTGCTCGGCAACGTCCTGCCTCGGCCCGCCGTGATCGACGGGGTTCATGGGCGCTCTCGACTGTCCGAGAAGAAACGCGCCGCCCAAGACGACCAGAGCCAGGACGGCAACCATGATCGGATTGATGCCGCCGCGTCGCGGAGGAGATTCTAACGACTTCGCCAGCCGGACCTCGTAGGTGCGGACGGGCTCGGACGCGCCCTCCACGCGGCGCTCGCCGGCATCGCCGATCACGGCCTGCGGCTCGCCGGGGAGCTGATCCTGGGCGGCGGCGGAGATCAGCACGCCGCCCGGTTCGCAAATCTGCATCAACCGGGTGGCAAAGGCGACGCTCTCGCCGCGAAGACCATCGCCCTCCACCGCGACCTCCCCGACATCGATGCCGATCCGAAGGATGATCTGCCGGTCAGGCGCCACCGCCTCCTGGCGGCGCTTGAGCCCCTCCTGGATTGCCGCAGCACAGCGCACGGCATCCGCCGGGGATGCAAACACCGCGAGAACCTCGTCCTCGATCAGCTTTGCGATCGCGCCCTTGTGCCGGGTGAACAGCGGATCGAGGACTGTGGAGCGAAGCATGTGCATCGCCGCGACCGTCGCTTCCTCGTCGGCCTTTGTCAGGCGCGAATAATCGACGACATCCGCCGCCAGGACAGCTGAGAGCCGGTGTCCGGCTTTGCCCGAGGCCATGCGCTCTTTTCCGCGTACAGAGCTTCGTCACACTAGAAACCGACGCGTTCAGCCGATCTCCACCACAACCCGACCGCGCACCTGGCCGTCGACAATCTTCTCCGCCGTCTCGCATATCTGGTCGAAGCCGATCGTCGTCATCATGGCTTCGAGCTTGTCGCGGTCGAGATCGCGCACGAGCCGCGACCAGGCTTCCTCGCGCGCAGCGCGTGGCTGGTAGACGGAGTTGATGCCGATCAGCGAGACGCCGCGCAGGATGAAAGGCGCGACCGAGGTCGAAAGCCCCATGCCCCCGGCATTGCCGCAAGCGGCGACGACACCCTCGGCCTTGGTCATGGCGATGACGTTGGCGAGCACGTTGGAGCCCACCGTGTCGATGGCCGCCGCCCAGCGCTCCTTGTCGAGGAGCTTGGCGGGATTGACCAGCTCCTCGCGGTCGACGATCTCGGCGGCGCCGAGGCCCTTCAGATAATCCGCCTCCGCCGCCCGCCCGGTCACGGCAATGACGTCAAAGCCGAGCTTCTTCAGAAGCGAGACGGCGACCGAGCCGACACCGCCCGCAGCTCCCGTCACGACGACCGGCCCGCTCTTCGGGGTGATCCCATGATGCTCGAGCGCCATCACCGAGAGCATCGCGGTGTAGCCGGCGGTGCCGATCGCCATCGTGTCGGCGGCCGGAATCTCCTTGGGCTTGAGGATCAGCCAGTCGGCCTTGACGCGCGCGTATTCAGCGTAGGCTCCGTAGTGACCCTCGCCGACGCCCCAGCCGTTCAGGATCACCGTGTCGCCGGAATTGAAGGCGGGACTTTCGGAGCTGACCACCTCGCCGACGAGGTCGATGCCGGGGATCATCGGGAAGCGGCGCACCACCGGGAGCTTGCCGGTGATGGCGAGCCCGTCCTTGTAGTTCACCGTCGAGTGGCTCACGCGGACGACGACATCGCCTTCCATCAAGTCGTCCAAGGTGAGTTCGCGCACCTCGACGAACTGCTTCTTGTCTGCGCCGCGGTCGACGACGAGAGCTCTGAATTTCCCGATGTCCGGCATGCTGCCTCCCTGTCCTTCGCGCTTTCATGGCGCGGGACAGCAAAGGCCGCAACCCTCACGCCGCCGCGGTCGCCTCGTAAGCCGGCGCTTCCTTGATCGGCCAGTGCACGATCGCCGCGAAGACAGCGAGCGCCACGGCGATCCACCACACGATGTCATAGGAGCCGGTGCGGTCGTAGAGGAACCCGCCGAGCCACACGCCGAGGAACGCGCCGACCTGATGCGACAGGAACACCATCCCGGAGAGCGTCGCGAGAAAGCGCGGGCCGAACATCACGGCGACGAGGCCCATGGTGAGCGGCACCGTGGCGAGCCAAAGAAGCCCCATCACGGCCGCGAAGATGAGCACGGTCACCGCGCTCGGCGGTGTGGTGATGAGGAATATGATGGCAGCGGCGCGGCCGAGATAGATGAGCGCCAGGACGATCGGCTTCGAAAATATCTGGCCGAGCCGGCCAGAGGCGAGCGAGCCGGCGACGTTGAAGAGTCCGATGAAAGCGAGCGCCCAGGCGGCGAGGCGCACGTCGAGGCCGATGTCGACGAGGTAGGGTGGCAGATGCGTCGTCACGAAGGCGAGCTGGAAGCCGCAGACGAAGAAGCCGGCGACGAGAAGGTTGAAGCTCCGGTGTCCGAACGCTTCGACCAGCGCCTCGCGCAGGCTCTGCTGGCGCACAACGATATCCGACGTGCTCGGGCGGCCGGCAAGTGCGATGGCCAGGAACGGCACTACGAGCATGACAAGTGCGAGCACGAGCAGCGCAGTGGCCCAGCCGTAGGTCGCGATGAGGCCGAGGCCGAACGGGGCAAAGACGAACTGCCCCAGCGAACCGGCGGCCGTCCCGATGCCGAAGACGAGCGGACGCCGCCCCGGCGCCACGCGCTTGCCGAAGGCGGCAAGCACGATCGAGAACGAAGCGGCGGCCATGCCGAGCCCGACCATCACGCCGGCGGAGATGCTGAGCCACACCGGATCGGGGGCCCACGCCATCAAAGCGAGGCCGGCCGCATAGATGACGCCGCCCCCGGCAATCACGCGGCCGGAGCCGAAGCGGTCGGCCAAGGCGCCCGCGATCGGCTGGCCGAGGCCCCACATGATGTTCTGGATGGCGATCGAGAGCGCGAAGATCTCGCGGCTCCAGCCACGCGCCTCGGTCATCGGCGCAAGGAAGAGGCCCATGATGGAGCGCGGGCCGAAGGAGATGAGCGAGATCAGACAGCCGGCGACGATCACCACCGGAAGGGCAACAGCGATCGTTCGGCTGGCATTTTGCGCGGGCACGGTCATGGGGAACTCGAGGATCGTCGACTGACGGTCCTTCTAGCGCAGCCTCGTCCAATCGACGGCATTCATCTTTCTGATCGATCCCCTCAGCCCGGTTGATCGAAGTGCCGCACGGCCGACTTGTTAACAGCGCTTGAAATGCCTGGATGACAGTCCTATGTAGCTTGTGACCGGCTTTGGCCGGTTTTCTTGGGACCCACTTATACTCCATTTGAGTATAACCCCACGGGAGGGCGCGATGGGTTATCTGCAGGGCTTCGAGGCGGGCCTTGAAACTGGCCGTGGTGCAGCGGGACGCGAACGCCTCCCGGTGCTGCCCAGCCCCGACCTCTTCTACACGCCGGACGTCGCCGCGGCGACCGCGCATCTCTACGAGAAGGTCCGCCACGTCATCCCGGCGGTGGAGTGGCCGCTCTTCGCACCGACGATTCAAGCGATCAACGAGCTGAAAGCGGTCCGCAAGGCGGTCATCCTCGCGCACAACTACCAGACCCCGGAGATCTACCACTGCGTCGCCGACATCGTCGGGGATTCGCTGCAGCTCGCCCAGGAGGCGGCGCGCACGGACGCGGAGGTGATCGTCCAGTGCGGCGTGCACTTCATGGCGGAGACTTCGAAGATCCTCTGCCCAGAGAAGACGGTGCTCATCCCCGATAGCCGCGCCGGCTGCTCGCTCGCCGCGTCGATCACCGGCGAGGATGTGCGGCGGCTTCGCGACGCCTATCCGGGCGTACCGGTCGTCGCCTACGTCAACACTTCCGCCGAGGTGAAAGCCGAGGTCGACATCTGCTGCACCTCCTCGAACGCGGTCGAGGTGGTGGAGTCGCTCAGTGCCGAGCGCGTGATCTTCCTCCCCGACCGCTATCTCGCCAAGTGGGTCGCGTCGCAGACCGACGTGGAGATCATCGCCTGGCACGGCGCCTGCGAGGTACACGAGCGCTTCTCCGGCGAAGAGCTTCGCGCCTATCGCGAGGCCGATCCGTCGATCAGGATCATCGCGCATCCGGAGTGCCCGCCCGACGTCATCGACGAGGCGGATTTCACCGGCTCGACCGCGAAGATGATCAACTGGGTGAAGAGCGAGCATCCGCAGAAGGTGCTGATGGTCACGGAATGCTCGATGGCCGACAACGTCGCCTCGGAAGCGCCGGAGGTGGATTTCGTCAGGCCGTGCAATCTCTGCCCGCACATGAAGCGCATCCAGTTGCCGAAGATCCTCGATTCGCTCCTCCTCATGCAGGAGGAGATCGTGCTCGACCCGCTCGTGGCGGCGAAGGCGCGACGCAGCGTCGAGCGCATGGTCAACCTGAAGAGCTGAGAAGAAACCCCCTGTACGACCTCGAAATTTGTCATCCCGGATGGCGCGGAGCGCCAGTCCGGGACCCATGAACACCTGACGTTCGCAAGGGAAACGCAAGCAAGGTGACCTCCCCCTTCCACCCTGAGTCCTGGGAAGGCATCGACGACGTCGTCATTGTCGGCGGCGGGCTCGCCGGGCTTTTCTGTGCGCTGAAGCTCTCGCCGCGCCCGGTGACCGTCATCACCGGCGCGCCGATCGGCGAAGGCGCATCCTCTGCCTGGGCGCAAGGCGGGATCGCCGCGGCGATCGGCACCGGCGACACCATCGAGAGCCACGTCGCCGACACCATCGCGGCCGGCGCCGGCATCGTCGACGAGCGCGTGGCGCGCGCCATGGCGGCGGAGGCGGCGGAGCGCATCCACGACCTTCTCGGCTACGGCGTCGCCTTCGACCGCGAGCTCGACGGCGCGCTCAAGCTCTCGCGCGAGGCGGCGCATTCGCAGCGGCGCATCGTGCGCGTGCGCGGCGACATGGCCGGTGCGGCGATCATGTCGGCGCTCGTTGCCGCGGTCAGGCGCACGCCCTCGATCCGCGTGCTCGAAGGCTACGTCGCGGAGCAGCTGCGCTCCGAAGGCTACTACGTGACGGGGCTCGTCGCGCGCGACCGCCGCGGCGGGCTCTCCGACCGCATCCATCTTTCCACCCGCGCCGTGGTGCTGGCATCGGGCGGGATCGGGCATCTCTACGCGGTCACCACCAACCCGCCGGAAGCGCGCGGCGAAGGCCTTGCCATGGCGGCGCGCGCCGGCGCGCTCGTCGCCGATCCGGAGTTCGTGCAGTTCCATCCGACCGCCGTCGATGTCGGCCGCGACCCGGCGCCGCTCGCCACCGAAGCGCTGAGAGGCGACGGCGCCATCATCATCGACAAGGAGGGGCATCGCTTCATGCTCGACGTCCACCCCGATGGCGAGCTTGCCCCGCGCGACGTGGTGGCGCGCGCCGTGCACGAGGCAAAGATCTCAGGCCGCGGCGCATTCCTCGATTGCCGCAAGGCGATCGGCGAGCACTTCGCCGAGCGCTTCCCCACCGTCTACGCCGCCTGCATGGAGGCGGGCGTCGATCCGACGAAAGAGCCGATCCCGATCGCGCCCGCCGCCCACTACCACATGGGCGGCGTGCACGTGGACAGCGTCGGGCGCACGACGCTCGACGGGCTTTGGGCCTGCGGCGAGGTCACCTCGACCGGGGCGCACGGCGCCAACCGCCTCGCCTCGAACTCGCTGCTCGAAGCCGTTGTCTTCGCAGCGCGCGTGGCGGAGGATATCCACGGCCTGCTTCCGAGCCACAAGACCACGCACTGGACCGGCGCGGCGGCGAGCGAAGCTCCAAACGCTCCGGAAGGGGACGATGAGGCGATCCGCAAGGTCCGCGCCATGATGAGCCGGCATGTCGGCGTGGTTCGCGACCGCGCCGGGCTCACCGAGGCGCTCGCGACCATCGAGGAGCTTGCGGAGCACCGGCACAGCCCGCAGGTCACCAACGCGCTCGTCGCGGCGAAGCTCATCGCGGCCGGGGCCCTTCAACGCGAAGAAAGCCGCGGTGGGCACTACCGCTCGGACTTCCCCTCATCCGACCCGAAGCTTGCCAAGCGCACGTTCCTCACGCTCGATGCGGCGAACGAGATCGCCGAACAGGCGGCAGCTCCGCTCGAAATGGCCTCATGAGCCTGCCGCTGCCGGTGCTCCCTCCCCTGCTCATCGCGGAGGCCGTGCGGCGCGCGCTCGCTGAGGATCTCGGGCGCGCCGGCGACGTCACCTCAGCCGCCACGATCCCGGCAGACGCGACCGCCGTCGCCGTCATCGCCGCCCGCGAACCTGGGACGATCGCCGGCCTGGCGCTTGCCGAAGCGGCATTTTGCGAGATGGACGCTGCGACCGCATTCGCGGCCGCCGTCGCCGACGGCGACAGGATAGACCGCGGCGCGGCCGTTGCCCGCATTTCCGGCAATGCGCGGGCGATCCTCGCGGCCGAGCGCGTGGCGCTCAACTTCCTCTCGCATCTTTCCGGCATCGCGACGCTGACGCGCCGCTATGCCGACGCCATCCGGCACACGAAAGCGCGGGTCACCTGCACACGGAAGACGATTCCGGGCTTGCGTGCCTTGGAGAAATACGCGGTGCGCTGCGGCGGAGGCTCGAACCACCGCTTCGGCCTCGACGACGCTATCCTGATCAAGGACAACCACATCGCGGTTGCCGGCAGCGCCGGCGAGGCGATCCGACGCGCCAAGGGTTTTGCCGGCCATCTCATGAGGATCGAGGTCGAAGTCGACACGCTGAATCAACTGCGCGAAGCGCTTCAGGCCGGCGCCGACGCGATCCTCCTCGACAACATGCAGCCCGGCGAGCTGAAGGAAGCGGTCGCAATTACGGGCGGAAGAGCGGTGCTCGAGGCCTCCGGCGGCATCACGCTCGAGACGATCGCCGCGGTCGCCGAGACCGGCGTCGACTTCATCTCGTCGGGAGCCCTCACCCACTCCGCCCGCGCGCTCGACCTCGGACTGGACATTGACGTTTCGGCGTAAGCCCCTGCGGAACCCGCGAAACGTTTTCCAGACAACGGAAGCCGCGCGCTTCTTGCCAATTGTGCGATGCGGCAGATCAAGCTAGCAAACCCTGAGACTTGATCGGGCGCGGGATTGGTCATGGCAAAATGGGTCTACAGCTTCGGCGGAGGCCGGGCGGAGGGGTCGGCCGCGATGCGGGAGCTGCTCGGCGGCAAGGGCGCGAACCTGGCCGAGATGGCGAACCTCGGCCTGCCGGTGCCGCCGGGCTTCACCGTCACGACCGAGGTCTGCACCCACTTCTACGCCAACGACCGCACCTACCCGGCCGAGCTCAAGGGCGAGGTCGAAGTCGCGCTCGGCGCAATCGCCGACCACACCGGGAAGGTCTTCGGCGACAGGAGCGAGCCGCTTCTCGTCTCGGTGCGTTCCGGCGCGCGCGCGTCGATGCCGGGCATGATGGACACGGTCCTCAATCTCGGCCTCAACGACGATACCGTGGACGCCATCGCCGGCCTCGCCGACGAGCGCTTCGCCTGGGACACCTATCGCCGCTTCATTCAGATGTACGGAAGCGTGGTGCTCGGCATCGAGCATCACGAGTTCGAATCGATCCTGGAGCTCGAGCGCGAGAAACGCGGTGAGACGGAGGACACCGGGCTCGACGCGGAGGCCTGGAAGGAAATCGTCGCGCAATACAAGGCCCTGGTCGAAGAGACGATCGACAAGCCCTTCCCCCAGGCGCCAAGCGACCAGCTCTGGGGCGCGATCGGCGCGGTCTTCGGATCGTGGATGAACCCACGGGCGGAATCCTACCGCAAGCTTCACGACATCCCGGCGAGTTGGGGCACCGCGGTCAACGTCCAGGCCATGGTCTTCGGCAACATGGGCGAGACATCGGCGACCGGCGTTGCCTTCACCCGCAATCCCGCCACTGGCGACAAGGGGCTCTACGGCGAGTTCCTCGTTAACGCGCAGGGTGAGGACGTGGTCGCAGGTATCCGCACACCGCAGGAAATCACGGAATCCGCGCGGCAAATGTCCGGGACGAAGCTCCCCTCGCTGGAGACGGTGATGCCGGACGCGTTCGCCGAGCTCGGACAGACCGCCGAGCGGCTCGAAGCGCATTATCGCGACATGCAGGACCTCGAGTTCACAGTCGAGCGCGGCACGTTCTGGATTCTGCAGACGCGAGCCGGCAAGCGCACGGCTAACGCGGCGCTCAAGGTCGCCGTCGACATGGCCGGTGAAGGGTTGATCACGCGCGAGGAGGCGGTCGGCCGCGTCGAGCCGGAAGCGCTCAACCAGCTGCTTCACCCGACCCTCGATCCGGCGGCGGAGCGCACGCTGATCGCGCATGGTCTTCCCGCGTCGCCGGGCGCTGCAACCGGCGAGATCGTGTTCTCCGCCGAAGCCGCCGAGAAGCTCAAGGCGGATGGCCGCGAGCTGATCCTGGTCCGCAACGAGACGAGCCCGGAGGATATCAACGGCATGGTCGCCGCGCTCGGCGTGCTGACGGCGCGCGGCGGCATGACCAGCCACGCGGCAGTCGTGGCGCGCGGCATGGGCAAGCCGTGCGTGTGCGGCGCCGGCGCGCTCAAGATCGACTACAAAGCCGGAACCATGACGGTCGGCGGAAAGAGCTGGAAAGCCGGCGACGTCATCACCATCGACGGCGCTGCCGGCCAGATCTTCGAGGGCCGCGTCCCGACGCTGCGGCCGGAGCTTACCGGCGATTTCGGCACGCTGATGGGCTGGGCCGACACCGTGCGCCGCCTCAAGGTGCGCGCCAACGCGGAGACGCCGAACGACGCGCGCGCCGCGCGCGAATTCGGCGCCGAGGGAATCGGCCTTTGCCGCACGGAGCACATGTTCTTCGAGGGCGAGCGCATCATCGGCGTGCGCGAGATGATCCTCGCGCACGATGCCGCCGGCCGGCGGGCGGCGCTCGAGAAGCTCCTGCCGATGCAGCGCAAGGACTTCATCGAGCTCTTCAAGATCATGCATGGGCTGCCGGTCACGATCCGGCTGCTCGACCCGCCGCTCCACGAGTTCCTGCCGAAGTCGGACGCGGAGATCGCCGACGTTGCCAAGTCGATGAAGGTCGATCCGGCGCTTCTGCGCGATCGCGTCATCGCGCTGACGGAGTCCAATCCGATGCTCGGCCATCGCGGCTGCCGGCTGCTGATCACCTATCCGGAGATCGCCGAGATGCAGACGCGCGCGATCCTGGAGGCGGCAGCGGAAGCGGCGAAGGCGACGGGCGAGCCGGTCACGCCGGAGATCATGGTGCCGCTCGTCGGTATGCGCAGCGAGCTCGACCATGTGCGCGCGACGATCGAGCGGACAGCAGCCGATCTCGCGGCCAACGGCACGGCGGTCGAATACACCGTCGGCACCATGATCGAGCTGCCGCGTGCGGCGCTTCGCGCGCAGGAGATCGCCGAGGGCGCCGATTTCTTCTCCTTCGGCACCAACGACCTGACGCAGACGACCTTCGGCATCTCGCGCGACGACGCGCACGGCTTCATCGGCCCCTACCTGGGGCTCGGTCTGATTGAGAAGGACCCGTTCGTCACGCTCGATCCCGACGGGGTGGGCGTGCTCGTCCGCGTCGCCGCCAACGAGGGCCGAAAGGCTCGCCCCGGCCTGAAGCTCGGCATCTGCGGCGAGCACGGCGGCGATCCGGCCTCGATCCGCTTCTGCGACGCCATCGGCCTCGATTACGTCTCCTGCTCCCCCTTCCGCGTACCGATCGCGCGGCTCGCCGCGGCCCAGGCCGCGCTCCACAGCGCCCAGAACCAGACCGCCTGAGGGGCCGATAAAGGTTACCCTCCGGTACCGATGGGCGGCCGCATTATCGCCTGATTAAGACTAGAAAAACCTTACGTCCGCGCTCGGCGGGCAGGGTTTTCTGGAGGGCGTAGCGCGGTTAACCGCGCGTCAACCTCAACACGCTTTTAATAGGTTTGTGAAAAGGCGGCGGTCGCCTGTTGCCGCGCTGCAACAGGGTCTGTCGCGACGGAGGGGGTATCAGCGCGTGTATCAAGCGACGTCTCGCGTAAGCGTTTTGAAATTCGCCGCCGCCGCCAGCATATCCATCGCAGCGCTCGCAGCCGCGCTGCCCGGCGTGATCAGCAACGTCTCGAATCTTGCTTCCGCCGCCGTCCACTCTGCGACCGAAGGTCTCTCCCGCCTCGAAAGCCCGGAAGCGAGGCCGCTCTCACGGTCCGCCCAGAATCGGGGGCCTACCCTCAAAGCCGAGGATCTCGCGCTTCTGACGGCCGCGCCCGATCCCGCTCTTCCGCCGCTTCGCTTTGCGTCGCGCTCGTCCGACCGGGTGGCCATCGACGTCACCTTCTCGACCTTCGCTCTTCCGCAGCATCACCGCATGCCGATGCGCACGGCGCTCGCGCGCGTGCCGCACGCCAAGCCCGGCGGCGTCTTCACAATCGGGCCCGACGGAGCGGTCGAGGCGAACTCTTCTGTGCTCGCCTATGCGGCGGCGACGCCGGCGATCGAAGCGCCGTTTGCCGCGGTGATGAGCGGCGGCCCCAGCATCTCGCCCATCTCGCCGGAAGACCAGGAGGCGCGTGACGGCTTGCGCCGTCCGCGACCGCGCCCCGATCCCGACTCCGTGCTCAGCTGGCTCGACGGACGCGCGCTCGGGCAGTTCGCGCCGGGTCAGCACGACTGGGTGCGCAACCTGCTTCCGCAAAGCGTCTTCAACGTCAAGCAGCAGAAGTGCCTCGCCGAAGGCATCTATTTCGAGGCGCGCGGCGAATCGGCCGACGGCCAGGCCGCGGTGGCACAAGTCATCCTGAACCGCGTACGCAATCCCGCCTACCCGGATACGATCTGCGGGGTCGTCTTCCAGAACGAGAACATGCGGCATCATTGCCAGTTCTCCTTCGCCTGCGACGGAAAGCCGGAGAGCATCTCCGAGGCCGGCGCCTGGAAGGCCGCGCAGAAGATCGCGCTCGATGTCACCAACGGAAAGATCTGGATCGACGAGGTCGGCGACTCGACCCATTACCACGCAGGCTACGTGCATCCGCGCTGGGGCCGGCGGATGATCGAGAAGGACAAGCTCGGCCAGCACATCTTCTATCGGACCAAGCTCGGCGGCTGGTCCTGATTTCTCCGTCTCGCTCCTGACGGATGAGAAGCGCGCTCTCCGGCGCGCTTTTCGTTTGCGGGACAACCTTCTCCCCTTGAGGGAGAAGGTTCCCACCCTACCCCTCGATCTTGGAAAAGTCGGCGACGGCGAGCGTGGCGCGGCGGAGCATGTTCATAAGCTTCAGGCGGTTGGCGCGCAACTCCGGGTCGTCGGCGTTGACCGTGACATGCTCGAAGAAGGCGTCGACCGCCGGGCGAAGCTCGGCGAGCGCGCGCATCGCGCCTTCGAACTCCTCCGCCTCGACATGCATGCGCGCATGCGCCTCCGCCGCCTGCATGACGTGGAAGAGCGCCTTCTCTTCCGGCAGCCCCTGCGTCTCGATCAGGTGATGGTTGGGGGCGTCGTCGAAAGCGCCCTCGCCGTCCTTCTTCTCCTCGGCGCGGAGGATGTTGGCGGCGCGGCGATAGCCGACGAGGAGGTTTGCGCCATCGTCGCTGTCGAGGAATTTGCCAAGCGCCTCGACGCGGCGGACGATCATCAGGAGGTCGTCTTGGTGCTCAAGCGCCACAGACTCTTCCTCCTTTCGAGACCCGAACACGGCATCGACGAGATCGTGGCGCGAGCCTTGCTCGCGGAGCTGAACTTTCAAGCGCTCGCCGAGGAAGAAGTGCAGCTCCTGCTGTATCCGTAGGCTCCCGTATTTGATCAGATCGGGGATCGCATCGGATACAATCGAGCCCTCATCGAATTTCTCGGCAAGCTGATCATCGCCGACCACGGTACCAACGCGCTCTATCTCCTTTCGAATGGCCTCCGCATCTCCCCAGTATTTCCGCTTAAGGACCTCAAGAGCACTAAGGTCGATAAACTTATTCAACGAAATGCGGGCCTTCGTATCGAGTATCACTCTGATGACGCCCAGCGCGGCCCTACGCAGGGCGTACGGATCCTTGCTCCCCGTCGGCTTCTCGTCGATCGCCCAGAAGCCGACCAGGGTGTCGAGCTTGTCGGCGAGCGCGACGGCGATCGACACAGGCTCGGTGGGAACGATGTCGTTCGGCCCCTGCGGTTTGTAGTGATCGGTGATCGCATCGGCGACTTCCGACTTCTCCTTCCATTCGAGCGCGTAATAGCGTCCGATGACGCCCTGAAGCTCGGGAAACTCGCCGACCATCTGCGTCGTCAGGTCGGCCTTGGCGAGCTTGGCGGCGCGCTCCGCGTTGTCGGGGTCGGCGCCAACGAGCGGCGCCAGCTCGCGCGCCAGTCGCGCGACGCGCTCCACGCGCTCCCATTGCGTGCCAAGCTTCTCGTGAAAGGTGATCGCCTTCAGCTTCTCGGCGTGCTCCTCGAGCGGCACCTTGCGATCCTGCTCCCAGAAGAAGCGCGCGTCTGAAAGCCGCGCGGCGATCACCCGCTCGTTGCCGGCGACGATCTCCTTGCCGCCGTCGGCCGCCTCGATGTTGGCGGTGAGGAGGAAGCGGTTCGTCAGCGCGCCGGTCTTCGGATCGCGCAGCACGAAGCATTTCTGGTTCTGGCGGATGGTCAGCCGGATCACCTCGTCGGGGATGTCGAGATAGTCGCGGTCGAAGGCGCCCATCAGCACGACGGGCCATTCGACGATTCCGGCGACCTCGTCGAGGAGCCCGGCGTCCTCCACGACCTCGAAGCCGACCGCGAAGGCGAGATGCTTCGCTTCCGACTCGATGATCGCCTTGCGCCGCTCCGGATCGAGCACGACTTTCGCGGCGGCGAGCGCCGGCTCGTAGTCGTCGAAGCGGCGCACGGGGATCGGCTCGCCCTTGGTCATGAAGCGGTGGCCGTAAGTGACGTTGCCGCTCGCAACGCCGCCGACCTCGAAATCGACGACGATCGGCTCCTCCGTCTCCGGTCCGAAGGTGCAGAGGATCGAGCGGAGCGGACGCACCCATTTGAGGCTCGAACCGCCCTCCGCGCCCGTGTCGGCGAAGGGCGAGTCGGCGGGAGCCGAGCGCGCGCCCCAGCGCATCGATTTTGGCCAGGTAAACCCGCGGATCGCCGCCGGCACGATTTCGGCCACGATCTCATCCGCCGCCCGGCCAGGCCGCACGACGGCGGCCACGTAGAAATCGCCCTTCTTGTCCTTCTCGATCTTGGCCTCGCCGATCGAGGCGAGCCCGGCGCCGCGCAGGAAGCCCTGGATCGCCTTCTCCGGCGCGCCGACACGGGGTCCTTTCCGCTCCTCGCGCAAGTCCGGCGAGCGGGCGCTCATCCCATGCACGGTCAGGGCGAGCCGGCGCGGGGTCGCGAAGGCTTTCGCGCCCTCATAGGTGAGGCCGGCCTCGACCAGCCCGTCGGTGACGAGACGGCGCAAATCCTCCGCCGCCTGCCGCTGCATGCGCGCGGGAATTTCCTCGGAGAAAAGCTCAAGCAGAAGATCGGGCATGAAAAACCTCTCGGGGCCAATGCCATAACAAAGCGGTGCGGGCCTTGTCATGAGAACTCGCCAGCGGGTCTTGTTTGGCCGGCTGAAGACCCGCCAACACGGGATTCGCCGCGAGGCAGGGTTGCGGCCTGCACCTCGGCGCCCGCTCCGATTGGGCTGGCGATCCGGCCCGATCGGCGCCGAATCGGTCACGGGCGTGATGGCGCCGGACGCGATTCCGGGCCCTCCTGCAGCCCTCCCCGAAAAAGCATGCATTGAGTGCCTGCCGGACCTCCCGAAACCCCCAAAACACCGCCATTTTGAAGCTGCTTCGCCACAATTCGAGGAAGGGCCACCACCCCCGAAATGCAGAAAGGATCGGCTGAAATCCGTTCCGATTTAGAACACATTCTCGTATGTTCTTGCAATGTTCATGTCCCCAAAGTAATTATCTACGCATGTTGAATCGCGCCGAGCGGCATTCCAATATTGCGCAACGTGGTCTCCCCGACCCCGTCCCAAAGGCCGGCGTCCGTCTCGGCGGGCGTCGGCCGGCGGGGCCGTTTGAGTCAGATATCCTCCCCGACAGGCGGCGGGGCCGGGGCGCACAGACCAACGTTTCCGGCCGCTACGAATCGAAGACCGTCGAGGCTTTCGACGACGATTGGGGCACGCTCGAAGAGCTGCCGGCACTCAAGACCGAGGTGCAGGTCGAGCACGCGCGCAAGATCATCACGCGCAACCAGTCGCCCGACATCTCCTTCGACCGCTCGATCAACCCTTATCGCGGCTGCGAGCACGGCTGCAGCTACTGCTTCGCGCGCCCGACGCACGCCAATATGGGGCTTTCGCCGGGGCTCGACTTCGAATCGAAGCTCTTCGTGAAGCCCGATGCGGCCGTGCTTCTCGAGAAGGAGCTTTTCGCGCCCGGCTACGAGCCGCGCACGATCGCGATCGGTACGAACACCGATCCCTATCAGCCGATCGAGCGCGAATGGCGGGTGATGCGGCAGATCCTGGAGGTCCTGTCGAAAGCGAGCCACCCCGTCGGCATCGTGACGAAATCGGCGCTCGTCACGCGCGACATCGACATCCTCGCCCCGATGGCGGAGCGCGGGCTCGCCAAGGTGGCGATCTCGCTGACGACGCTCGACCGCAAGCTCGCGCGCACGATGGAACCGCGGGCGGCAACGCCGCCGAAGCGGCTGGAGACGATGCAGAAGCTCGCCGCCGCCGGCATCCCGGTCACGGTGATGACGGCGCCCGTCGTGCCGGCGCTGAACGACATGGAGCTTGAGCGCCTGCTCGAAGCCGGCCGCGAAGCGGGTGCGCGCGAAGCCGGCTACGTTCTCCTGCGCCTGCCGCTGGAGGTCGCGCCGGTCTTCCGCGAGTGGCTGATTGCCAACTATCCCGACCGCTACAGCCACGTGATGTCGGTGATGCAGCAGATGCGCGGCGGCAAGGACTACGAATCCGAATGGGGCGTTCGCCAGCGGGGGCGCGGGCCTTATGCCTGGATGATCGGCCGGCGCTTCGAAGCGGCGACCAAGCGGCTCGGCCTTAATATCGATCGACGGAAGCTCCGCGCCGACCTCTTCGAGCCGCCGGTTCCGGTCGGCGGGCAGCTGAAGTTGGCGCTGGCCTAGAGCCTCCATTCTTATTGAAGCAGAATGGAGGCTCTATCTCTTTGTTGGAGCATGATCCCGAAAACCGGTTCCCAACTTTCGGGATCACGCTCTAGCGGCGAGCTTCATCCACAAGCGCCGCTTCAACGGGGGATCGCCTGTGGGTCTTCCGCCTGCGTCCTTGCCGGGGTCTGCCGAGCGGCCTATCCGGGGGCATGGCTCTTGCCGAATCCGGCGAACGGGCACCGGCCGTCCGCCCGACCTTCAAGGCAGAGCGAAAGCTCTTCCGAGAAGGCTTTGTGCGCGTCGCCGGCGTGGACGAGGCCGGACGTGGGCCTCTCGCCGGCCCCGTGGTCGCCGCTGCGGTGGTGCTCAATCCGAAGAAGCTGCCGAAAGGACTGGCCGACTCGAAGCTCCTGACCGCGGCGCGGCGGGAAGAGCTCTTCGCCATGCTTTGCGAGCGCGCGGAGATCTCCGTCGCCTTCGGCTCGGTCGCGGCGATCGACCGCGTCAACATCCTGCAGGCGACGCTTCAGGCGATGCGCCGCGCGATCGTCGGCCTCTCGGCACCCGTCGACGCCGTGCTGATCGACGGCAACGCCGTTCCGAAGAAGATGCCCTGCGAGGCGCGGCCGATCGTCGACGGCGACGCCTCCTGTCTTTCGATCGCCGCCGCCTCGATCGTCGCCAAGGTCATGCGCGACCGGCTGATGTCGCGCTGCGACGAGAGCTTTTCAGGCTACGGGCTCGCCGCCCACAAAGGCTATTCGACGAAGGCGCACCAAGCGGCGCTCGAGGAGCTCGGGCCCTGCCGGCTCCACCGCAGAAGCTTCTGGCGCGTCGCGGCATTCTTCGAGCCCGAGCAGGGCGAGTTGTCCGAAGTTTGGGTAGACGACGAGGCGTCGACATAGACACGACCCATACCCTCCCCCTTGCGGGGAGGTTACGCGCCTTCGCCTCGACGACCCTTAGTTCAGGCTCTTCCTGACTGACTCGATCGAGCGCTCGATCAGCTCCTCGCCGGTCTTGCCCTTCGCCTCTTCGGCGAGGATGCGGCCGGCAGCGGCGGTGGCGACGTCGATGGCGCGGCTTCTGACCTCGGCGACGGCCTGGCTCTCCGCCTGGGCGATCCGCGCCTCGACCGCCTTGGTGCGGCGGGCGACGTAGTCCTCGAGACGGGCGCGCGCCTCGTCAGCAAGCGCCTCGGCCTCGCGCTTCGCCTGCGCCACGATTGCCTCAGCCTCGCCCTCGGCTTGGCCGCGCTTCTTTTCATATTCCTTGAGCAATGCCTGCGCTTCCTCGCGCAGCTTCTTCGCTTCGTCGAGCTCAGAGCGGATCTTGGCGGCGCGATCGTCGAGCGCCTTGGTCAGCATCCCGGGCACCTTCAGGTAGACCATAACGCCGAGGACCACGAGGAGGCCAAGGAAGACCCAAAGCGTGGCCCATTGGGTTGCGTCCATGTCAGGCCCCTTCCGCGATTACCGCCTCGACCGCTTTCGCGACCTCGGCCTTGCCGACCTTGGCGCCGACCAGCACCTCGACCATTGTCTCCACCGCATCCTTGGCGATCGTGTCGACGCCGGCGAGCGCGGCCTGCTTCACCTTGGCGATCTCCGTCTCCGCCGCGGCGAGCTTTTCGTTGAGCCCCGCCTCGGTCTTGGCGCGCTCCGCGTCAACCTCCGCCTTCGCCGCGTCGCGCGCCTTTTGAGCAATCTGGTGGCCGCTCTGCCGAGCCGCCGCGAGCGCTTCCTCGTAGGCTGCACCCGCGGCCTCAGATTCCGCCTTCATGCGACCGGCCTCGGCGAGGTCGCCGGCGATGCGGTTCGCCCGATCCTCCAGGATGCCGCCGATCCGCGGCACCGCCACCCGCTTCATCAGGAGGTAGAGGCCGCCGAAGGCGATCAAGAGCCAGAAGAGCTGCGGGCCGAAGGTCGACGGGTCGAAGGGCGGAAACGCGGAATGCCCGCCGCCGTGCACGGCAGTGGCCTCGGTCGTCGCGTGCATGCCCTCCGGCGCGGCTTGAACGCCGTCGGTCGGCGCCTGAGGCTCCGTCTGCGCGTAGGCGGATGAAACGAAGATCACACCGATCTCCCGCTTGGGACGCGGCCGCTACCGGCCGCCGGTTGGAGCCTCAGACGGCGTAGATGAGCAGAAACGCGATCAGCAGCGAGAAGATGCCGAGCGCCTCCGTCACCGCGAAGCCGAAGATCAGGCGGCCGAACTGGCCGTCGGCGGCGGCCGGATTGCGGATAGCGCTCTGCAGGTAGAGGCCGAACAGCGAGCCGAGGCCAATGCCTGCCCCGCCCATTCCGATACAGGCGATACCGGCTCCGATCAGCTTTGCAGCATCCGCTTCCATGATGAACTCCTTCGATCTCGTGTTGGGTGAATTCTCAGTGCGACGGGTGT
>Ga0307442_1000192_pt1 | contig 27476 bp, 24 predicted proteins | sample SalMarWE160430MG_FD_202143 | JGI IMG/M metagenome (GOLD analysis project Ga0307442, IMG submission 202143) | Salt marsh sediment microbial communities from the Plum Island Ecosystem LTER, Massachusetts, United States - WE1604-30 | ecosystem: Environmental > Aquatic > Marine > Intertidal zone >...
GGGCTGGGGTGAGGGGTGACACCCTATCGATTCACGATCCCCTCACCCGGAATGCTGACGCATCCCGACCTCTCCCAAGATAAGCGCTTGTCGCTCACCGTAAAGGTTCGCGACTGGGAGAGGTCGTTAAGCGCATTCAGCGGACCGATCCGTTTCCGGCCCCGCCCGTGTGTGTGTCTGTTGCGGCCAGGCCAAGGATCAGCTTTCATTCGCGAACGGCCGCGGGGCCATATTGTCGTTGACGGCGGTGACGCCGGGCGTTTCTTCCGCGAGGACTTGGATCGCCTTTCTTTCCGTTTCGGAATGCGTGGCGCCCCAGAGGTTGACGACGCCGTTGCTCACCGTAACGGTCAGCAGGTCCGTATGCGCCCAGGGCTGGGCTTTCAGATTGGCCAGCAAGCTGCTGCGGATCGTAGCGTCCGAGACAGGGACTTCGGGCGCTTTCGGCGCGGTCGCGATGGCCTGCACCAGATTGGCCCGGCTGACGATCCCCACGAGCTGACCATCGTGAACGATCGGCACGCGCTTGATGGCATTCCGTTCCATGAGCACGGCGAGGTCGCTCACCGGCGTTTCCGGCGTCGCCGTGATCGGCTTCGGCTTCATGAGATCGCCCACCTTGCGGCTGTGGCCCTGGATGTATTCCGAGGCGAGCACATTGTCGGCCGCGATGAGGCGAAGCCACCAGGAGCGCCGCCGTTCCGTTCTCGCTTCGACCCGATGCATCAGATCGCCTTCGCTGATCATGCCGACGAGCTTGCCATCGTCATCGACCACGGGCAGCCCGCTGATGCGCTTCTCCACCATCATCTCGGCGACGTCTTTGATCGACGAAGAGGGCTTCGCGGTAATCACCGGAGCCACCATGACATCACGTGCCTTCATTTCCAGTCCTCCTGCCTGTCGGCTCAACATTGCCCGGCGCGGCAACGCTTTCCTTGATTCAGCTCAATCAAACATCCGTGTTAGGCGAACCCGCCGATCGTCCGGCAGTCCCGACAGCCCTATGGGAATGCTCAGAGGCGGTTCATTTCGAACGACTCGCAGGATTTGCCGAAGAGCGACAAACCTTCTTCGAGGTAGTCTCCGAGCATCGGCATCCCGAGCAGATAGGCCGCGGTCTGCTTGCCATGCGAACCGCGCGCGCGCAGCCTGCTCCCGCAGCGTCGGCCAATCCTCGATCGTATTGTCGTCCCTCCCCAGCCAGGCAAGCGCCACCAGATCGATCTGCTGGTCTTCCGTCAGCGAGGAAATGAAGGAGGTCAACTCGTCAAGGACCGGATCGTCGCCATGATCTTCCAGGACCGACATCATCCTGTCGTCGGATGAGCTCGACCCGGCGTCGTCGCCCGTGCTCACATCCTTGACGTCGAACTCATGCGCCTTGATTATGACATAGCAAACCGTCTCCGGCGAGATATTAAGGCTGCTCTCCAGATCTTCATCCGGATCTGCGGATATCGACCGCTTGATCATAGCTTGGACTCCTGCAAGGAAACGATTTGTTATCGCTCAGCACGAGGGCGTGCCATGCGGATTTCATAAACCGGAACAGGCGCCGGACATTTGACCTTTGTCAAGTTGATAGCTCTGCTGATCTTGCCGAAATCTAAAATCGGCCCCTTGTGCGGAGCTGTGCTAAGCCCGAGTCTTATGTCGCAAGACCAGGAGAACAGAGTCCGGCAGGGAGGTGCGCTCAGATCTTCCTGACCAGGGATGCCGATGGCTGCGTCTTTCGGGATGGCTCCATCCGTTTGCGTTAGATCAAAGCCGATCGGCGGCCGTGAGGCTCATATATCGATCGAACATTTTGAAGGGGTATCGTCATGCAATCCATCACGCTTCAGAACGGGGACTGGCAGTCCGTCCTCGATACGATCTCAAAATCCCCCGCGGGCGGCACTGCCACGATTACCGTCAGCGGCAAGGACATCGGCGTGCAGACCGAAGCGGAGAACGTCAAGTTTTTCGGCATCAGCTATGATCCCAAGGGCGATGCCGTTTCCGTTGAGCTGGAAGGGATCGATCATCGGATTGGGGCGCCGAAGCAGATCGAGCTCGCCCATGACGGGGGAAAGCTGATCTCCATGGAGATCGTGGCTCCGGACGAAGTGCGCCACATTGTGAGCTTCGAGCCCGCTTTGCCGCTGCCGCCGGTTGCGGGCATCGGGTGAGGCCTACGGGGTAGTCCTCCGCCTGTCTTCGCTAATCGTGGCCTACTCGCGTCATCGGCGCTAAGAAGCGGCTGGCCTACGCTCCTGCCGCTTCAAGTCCGCCAGGCTTCAGCGCGAAGCGTGCGCCGAACGACCGGCTTTCGCGGGTAAGCACATCGCGAAGCCATTCGATGTCATCCTGCGAAGCGTATCGAAGCCGGAAGCGCCGCATCTGGAAGACGATGAGGTCCAGCTTCACGAGCGCGCCGTTCGCCGGATCGATGGCGGGCAAATACATGACCGACAGATCGCCTCTATATTCCTCCTTGCCCGGAATGCCTTCATAATCGTTGATGAAGTCGCCGCAGCCATAAAGGATGAGCTTGCCGCGATGGATCTCGATCGCGCGCGGATGGTGAGAGGAATGGCCGTGCACAATATCGCAGGCGCCGGACTCGATGAGCCGATGCGCGAGTCTGCGCTGCTCTCGCGGGATCGCGTGGCCCCAATTCGAGCCCCAATGCACGGACAGAACGGTCACGTCGCCGGCTTGCTTGCTTGACAGAATCTCCTCCGCGAGGCGCTCCGCGGTGCGTTCGGACAGATCCGGGAGCAGGCGGACGCCCGGCCGTTTCTCGCTCGCAGCCCAATGAGGCGGGATGCCGCTCGTCTTCGAGCCGACGCCATAGACCGAGATCCGGCGGCCGGGACGGACGTCGACGACCGCCGGCTGCGACGCCTCAGAGTAGCACGAGCCGGCGCCTGCGGTCCTGATCCCAGCGCGTTTCAGCGCATCGAGCGTGTCGTATAGACCGGCTTCGCCCCAATCCAGCACATGATTGTTGGACAACACGCAGCAATCGATCCCCGCCACGGTCAGAACCGGCATGTTCGCGGGGTGCATTTTGTAGTTGATGCCCTTGGGCTCGGGCGTCCGGCTTGTCGTTACTGCGGTCTCGAGATTGATGATCCGGGCATCGGGACGCTCCCGGTCCAGCGTTTCGAGCGCATCACCCCAGATATGGCGGAAATCAAGAGGCCGGCTGATGGCGCCGTGCGCCTTTTCGGCCAAAGCCACATATTGGCCGGCTGATTTTGCGTAGGCTTCAAAGAGCGCCGGATCGCCCGGATGGGGCAAAGCCTGGTCGATGCCGCGTCCGGTCATGACGTCACCGGTCAGAAAAAGCCTTATCGCCTCCATCTTCAGCTCTCGATCGAAAACATTTTCGGTTTGGGGCCTCACCGGCGCCGGTCGATTAACCCGTTCCGGATTTGCCCCCGCATTTTGATCGCAATCAAAGACAGCCAAACCCGCCGGCCTAAAGTCAGGGCATGGCGCAGAGTGACCGAACAGGCAAAGCAGATGATCGACATGAACGAGGCGGACAACAAGATCAAATCCGAAGAGGTTCAAATCGCTCCGCTCGACCTTCCCGGAACGCTGGCCATTCCGGATGGAGCGTCGGCGCTCGTCATTTTTGCCCATGGCAGCGGCTCCAGCCGTCATAGCCCGAGGAATCAGATGGTCGCGCGTGCTTTGAACGAGCATGGCATTGCGACGCTGCTTTTCGATTTATTAACCGCCGAGGAAGAAGCGGACCGGACGAATGTCTTCGACGTTCCCGTCTTGTCCGACCGGCTCGTCGAGGCCGTTCAGGGGGTCGGCGAAAGAGACGACACGCAAACGCTCAAAATCGGACTGTTCGGCGCCAGTACGGGAGCGGCCGCGGCGCTGGTTGCCGCGGCCCGGCTCGGCGGGCGCATCGGCGCAGTCGTATCGCGGGGCGGGCGGCCCGATCTGGCGCGCGACGTCATGAGCGAGGTCTCGACGCCGACGCTTCTGATCGTGGGCGGCGCCGACTATATCGTGCTTGAGCTCAACCAGCAGGCGCTCGAACGTCTGTCCGGCCCGAAAGCCCTGGAGATCATTCCCGAGGCCACGCATCTTTTCCCGGAGCCCGGCGCGCTGGAGAGCGTGATCGGCCACGCGGTCAACTGGTTTCAAACCTATCTGAAGGCGTGATCGCCGATCGCTCTTCGTCAGCATGTGAGAGACTTCGATGCGCGAGATTTCGCGAGATCGGCCATGAAAGTCGCGACGGACATCATCGTCAGGCGCGGGGAGGAGATCCTCTTCATCCGCCGGCGGAACGACCCCTTTAGGGGAATGCTGGCGCTGCCGGGCGGGTTTGTCGAGGAGGACGAGACCGTCGAGCAAGCCGCCGCACGGGAGCTGGAAGAAGAAACCGCAATTCGCATCCAGGAAGATCGGCTGCAGCTCATCGGCGTCTTCTCCCGCCCCGATCGGGATCCCAGAGGGCGCGTCATCTCGATCGCCTTTCGCTGCGATGTGCCAAGCAAGACCTCGGCGCGGGCTGGGAGCGATGCCGCAGAGACCGTGTGGCTCACTGGGGATGACGCCATCGCTTCAGGGCTGGCTTTCGATCACGCGGAAATCCTGAAGGCTGCCGGGTGAAGCCGGCCCGCCTGTGATCCTGAGCATAAAAAGGCTGCCCGTCAGTGTGCCGCCTGGCGACGCCCGGCCTCGTCAATTCACCTTCGCTTTACGCAAATCACCTATGTACCGGTGACAGCCGATGGCGCGGTCGCTCGTCGATGCGCGCGCTTTTGCTTCCCGGAGGCCGCCTGTGGGGCCTATTGAACTTGGATTTCTCGCAAGCCTGCTTGCCGGTCTGGTGACCGCCGTCGGAGCGCTTCCGGTCCTGTTCGGCCGGTCGGTGTCGCAACGCATGAACGATGTGCTCCTTGGCTTCGCGGCGGGCGTGATGCTGTCGGCATCGTTCTTCTCACTGATCATTCCGGGTCTGGAAGCCGCGGGAGCGATTTATGGCGGCACGACGGTCGCGGCATTCATTGCCGTGGCCGGCATCGTGATCGGCGCCGGTTTCATTGGGTTCGTCAATGAATATGTCCCTCATGAACATTTCTTCCAGGGGCGGCAGGGGCCCTCGCCGGGCGAACTGGCCAGGATCTGGCTGTTCGTCTTCGCGATCACGATCCACAACCTGCCGGAAGGGCTGGCCGTCGGCGTCGGCTTCGGCGGTGGCAATGTTGCGCGAGGCACGACCCTTGCGGTCGGAATCGGTCTGCAGAACGCTCCGGAGGGGTTGGCCGTTGCGCTTGCTCTTTTGTCCATTGGCTATACGAAGCGAAATGCGTTCCTCATCGCCGGCCTCACCGGTCTGGTCGAGCCGGTTGCGGGATTGCTCGGCGCATGGGCCGTCAGCCTTTCGCAGTTCCTTCTTCCCTGGGCGATGACATTTGCCGCCGGGGCGATGATCTATGTGATCAGCCATGAGATCGTGCCCGAGACCCATCGGCACGGCTTCGAAAACGAGGCGACATTCGGCCTCACGATCGGGCTGGTCGCCATGCTGTTTCTCGATGTTGTCTTCGGGTAAGTGTGAGGCCAGCCGTTTGCTGGCAATATCGCGCCCTGCGCTTGCAGCCGACGCGTGGAAATGGTCCGATCGGTTCGGAGACAGCGATGAAAGTCAAGCTTCAGATTGTCAAAGACGGGGCATTGCTGTTCGAAGGCTCTTATGAGATTTCGGACGCGGAAAGCTTTGCTTGGGTCTTCTCTGATACTTGGTCGAAGCTGAGACAAGCGCAATTCGACAAGGAAACCAGTATCGGTGCGCTAATGGATCACCTCGACGACGACGTCCTGGACCAGCTGACCGGCGCCGAGATCCGGCTGGAGAAGGTCTGATCCGGGATCGTGCGGCGGGACAGTTCGCCGGGCCGAGCGAGGACGGACGGCAATCCGGTCTTTCCCCGTGCCGCGGCCGGGATGCGCCGTGCGCTAAGCGTACGGTACGGCTCGGCATTTACGAAATGCTCCGACCTCTGCAATGATAAAATGCACCATTTTGCCGTCTTAAATATGATATGCCCACCGGAGCGACGCGGAAACGAATGGAATAGCGCGGAATGAGCAAATTTCTGCCCCTCGCCGAGGCGGTCTCCAACAATCTGCGCAGTGGCGACGCAGCCGCTTTCGAAGGCTTTACGCATCTTATCCCCACCGCCGCCGCACATGAGGCCATCCGCCAGGGCTTCAAGGAGCTGACCCTCATCCGCATGACGCCGGATCTGATTTACGATCAGATGGTGGGGATGGGCATGGCGCGGAAAATGGTCTTCTCCTATGCCGGCAATCCGGGCGTCGGCCTCCTGCGGCGCACGCGCGACACGGTCGAGAATGGCTGGCCGCATCCCATCGAGATTGAGGAATATTCCCACGCCGCCATCGCGAACGCCTATGAGGCGGGCGCCGCTGGCCTGCCCGTCGCGATATTTCGCGGCTATCACGGCCTTGGCTTGGGCGAGGTCAACCCGAACATCAAATCGGTGACCTGTCCTTTTACCGGGGAAATGCTGGCTGCTGTGCCCTCCGTCCGCCCGGACGTCACCTTCATTCATGCTCAGAAAGCGAACAAACGCGGTGACGTCCTGATCGAAGGCATTATCGGCATCCAGAAGGAAGCGGTGCTTGCCGCCAAGCGCGCCGTGGTGACGGTGGAGGAGGTGGTCGATAATTTCGACGATCTCCACCCGAACCTGACCATCCTTCCGCATTGGACGGTCGATGCGATCTCGGTCGTCCCCGGCGGCGCTCATCCATCCTACACACACGGCTATTACGGACGCGACAACGCCTCCTATCTCGAATGGGACAAGGTTTCCGCCGACCGCGACCGGTTTCGCGAATGGATGCACAAGCATGTGATCGAAGCGACCCCTGAGGATTTTGCCGCGCGGGTCGAAGGCCTCAGGAGGACGGCATGATCGACAAGACGCCGGATCCGGGCTTCACCCCTCGCGAGATGATGACCATCGCCGCCTCGCGCGCGCTCAAGAATGAGGACGTCTGCTTCGTCGGGATCGGTGCGCCCTCGGCGGCGTGCAACATCGCGCGGCTGACCCATGCGCCGGATATCACGCTGATCTACGAGTCGGGCACGCTCGGCACCGCGCCGGATATTCTGCCGCTGTCGATCGGCGACCCGGAGCTCTGCGAAACCGCTCTCACCACGGTTTCCGTGCCGGAGATGTTCCGTTACTGGCTGCAGGGCGGCCATATCACGATCGGTTTTCTGGGCGCGGCTCAGCTCGACAAATTCGGCAATATCAACACGACCGTCATCGGCGATTATCGCAAGCCCAAGACCCGGCTGCCTGGCGCCGGCGGCGCGCCGGAAATCGCGACATCGGCGCAGGAGATCTACATCACCATGGCGCAGTCGAAACGCGGCATGGTGGAGAAGATCGACTTCTACACCTCCTTCGGCCACGGCGAGGGCGGCGATCATCGTCAGCGCCTCGGCATTCGGACCAAGGGCCCGACCCGGCTGATCACCGACCTCGCAATCTGGAAACCGCACCCGGTGACGAAAGAGTTTACCGTCGTCTCGATGCATCCCGGCGTCACGCGCGACATGGTGCAGGAGACGTGCGGCTGGGAGGTGGCGTTCGCCGATGCGCTCGAAGAAACGCCGTCGCCGACCGAGCTCGAACTGACCACATTGCGCGCATTGCAGGAGCGCACGGCAGCCGCGCATCAACGGACCGGAACGGCGGGTTAGGCGCGCGCGGCTGAAACGCAACCGCACGACAGCGAGATCATTTTAAGTTGATTCGGTCCAGCTTGCGCCGGCAGCCCCCTCTCCCTCGGGGAGAGGGCTGGGTGAGGGGTGACATCCTATCGATTCATGATCCCATCACCCGGAATGCTGACGCATCCCGACCTCTCCCGCTCGCGAACCTTTACGATGAGCGACTAGCGCTTACCGGGGGGGAGGTCATCCGCGCATTCGACAGGGGCGTTTCCATCCGAACTGATCTTGCGCTAGATCAACCCTCGTTCAAGTGGAATCACTTGAACGAGGGTTGATCTATTTCAAAAGACGAGCGCAACTGTTCCCGCGTCCATCCCGCCTTCGCGGGAACATGTTTGGACGCGCGTTGCGCTAAGGGTCGGTCGCCTGCCGCAAACGCATCCCGGAATTCAGGACTAGCGCAATTTTTGCCGATTACCGTATAGTTCGAGCACGTTTCAGCCATGTTTGAAGGAGGTGGTCCCATGGCGCTTGCCAAGGTGAGCCTCGACGACAAATACGACCTCAGCCGGGACCGCATTTACGTCACCGGCAGCCAGGCCATCGTCCGCCTGGCGCTGATGCAGCATGCAGCCGACACGGCGCGGGGCCTCGACACGGCAGGCTACGTCACCGGCTATCGCGGCTCGCCGCTCGGCAATCTCGATCAGACCTTCGCCCGGGCGCGCAAGGTCCTCGGTCCGCACAATATTCTGTTTCAGCCCGGCGTGAACGAAGATCTGGCCGCCACCGCGCTATGGGGCGCCCAGCAGGCCGAGCTTCACGGCGAGGGGCGTTATGACGGCGTTTTCGGCATCTGGTACGGCAAGGGGCCGGGCGTCGACCGCTCCGGCGATGTCTTCCGCCATGCCAATCATGCGGGAACCTCCAAATATGGCGGCGTCCTCGCCCTGATGGGCGATGACCATACCTGCGAATCCTCCACCTCCGCGCATCAGTCCGAATTCGCCTTCGTCGATGCGATGATCCCGGTTCTCAACCCGGCGAATGTGCAGGAGATCCTGGATTACGGGCTTTACGGCTTCGCCCTGTCGCGCTTCGCGGGCGTTTGGGTCGGGCTGAAATGCGTGAAGGACAATGTCGAGCAGACCGCGGTCATCGATGCGCGGCCCGACCGGGTTCAGCCGGTTATTCCGGCCGATTTCGAAATGCCGCCCGGCGGTCTCAACATCCGCCGGGGCGATGCGCCGCTCGCCAAGGAAGCCCGCCTTCACGATCATAAGCGCCCGGCCGTTCTCGCCTTCGCCCGCGCCAACACGCTCGACCGGATGGTCCTCAGCGGTGGCCGCGCCCCGAAAATCGGCATTGTGACGGCCGGGAAAAGCTATCAGGACACGGTCGAAGCGCTCGATTTGCTCGGGATCGATGAAGTCGCCGCCGCCGACTATGGGCTGCGGCTTTACAAGGTCGCGATGACCTGGCCGCTGGAGCCATCGGGAATCGAGCGTTTTGCCGATGGCCTCGACCTGATCGTGGTCGTCGAGGAGAAGCGCTCGCTGATCGAGACCCAGATCAAGGAGCAGCTTTACGGCCGCCCGAACGCCCCCGCCGTCATCGGCAAGCGCGACGAGACAGGGGCAAAGCTCTTCCAGGCCAATGGCGCGCTCGAGCCCGTGCAGGTCGCGCTCGCTCTGGCGCGGCGGCTCGTGGCACGGAACGACGCACCTGAGATGGCGGCGAAGATCGCGGAGCTCGAAGCGGCCGAAACGCATGCGCATTCGGCAAAATCGATCCTGGAGCGCATCCCCTATTTCTGCGCCGGTTGTCCGCACAATTCCTCGACCGTCGTGCCTAAAGGCTCGCGCGCCTATGCCGGGATCGGCTGCCACTACATGGTCCAGTGGATGGACCGCTCCACCGAGGGCTTCACCCATATGGGCGGCGAGGGCGCGAACTGGATCGGCGAAGCGCCTTTCTCCAAGCGGGGCCACGTCTTTCAGAATATCGGCGACGGCACGTTCATCCATTCGGGGAGCCTTGCAGTGCGCGCCGCCGTGGCGGCTGGCGTCAATGTGACGTTCAAGCTGCTTTACAATGACGCCGTCGCCATGACCGGCGGGCAGGCGCTCGATGGCGGGATGACGCCCGAGCAGATGGCGCATGCGCTTGCCGCCGAGGGTGTCCGCCGCCTCGCGCTCGTCTCCGATCAGCCGGAGAAATTCTCGGTGAATACTCTGCCGCCCGGCACGCAGATCGCCCACCGCGATGACATCGACGCCGTCCAGCGCGACCTTGCCCGGACCGAGGGCGTGACCGCGCTCATCTATGAACAGACCTGCGCCGCCGAAAAGCGCCGCCGCCGCAAGCGCGGGACCTATCCCGATCCGGACCGCCGTGTGCTGATCAATGAGCTGGTCTGCGAAGGCTGCGGCGACTGCGGCGTGCAGTCGAATTGCGTCGCCATCGAGCCGGTCGAGACCGAGTTCGGCCGCAAGCGCGCCATCGATCAGGACGCCTGCAATAAGGATTTCTCCTGCCTCAAAGGGTTCTGCCCGAGCTTCGTCACCGTCCATGGCGGCCAGCGCCGCAGGCCCAAGCGCGAGCCGATTGCGGATGGCAATGGGTTCGCCGAGCCGCCCGAGCCCGCCTCGCCCCCGCTGGGCCGACCTTATTCCATGGTCGTGACCGGCGTCGGCGGCACGGGCGTGGTCACGATCGGCGCCATTCTCGGCATGGCCGCGCATCTGGAAGGCAAGGGCGTCGGTGTGATCGACATGTCGGGCCTGGCGCAGAAGGGCGGGCCGGTCTCGGTCCATGTGCGCATCGCCGAGCATCCGGATGAGATCAAGGCGATCCGCGCCTCGGGCGCCGGCGCCGATCTCGTCCTCGGCGGCGATCTGGTAGTGACCGGATCGGCCAAGGTGCTGAGCGTCATTCGCGAGGGGCGGACATCGGTCATCGCCAATAGCCACGAAACAATGACCGCCGATTTCACCCATGCGCCCGATCTGTCGCTGCCGGCGATGGCGCTGCGCCGGGCGCTCGAGGCTCACGCTGGGGCCGATGCCTGCGATTTCGTCGATGCGCAGAAATATGCCGTGAGCCTGATGGGCGACAAGGCGATGGCAAATATTCTGCTGGTCGGCTTCGCCTATCAGAAAGGTCTTCTGCCGCTCGCCGCCGAAGCGATCCGGGAAGCCATCCGGCTGAACGGCGTTGCGGTCGAGGCCAATCTCCAAGCCTTCCGCTGGGGACGTCTGCTGGCGGTCGACGAGGCGCCGATTGCCGCGATGGTGGAGAAGCGCGCAAAGCCTTCCGCGGGCAAGACGCTGTCGCAATCGCTTGATGAGGCGATCGAGCGGCGCGTCCGTTTCCTCGCCGCCTATCAGGACGCCGCTTATGCGGAGCGCTATCGTAGGCGGGTCGAGGCTATCCGGGCGCTTGAGGCGCGGGTGCAGCCGGGCAGCGAGGCGCTGAGCTGGGCGGTTGCGAAATATTATTTCAAGCTGATGGCCTATAAGGACGAGTATGAGGTTGCGCGGCTTTATACGGACGGCTCGTTCCGGCAGCAGCTCGCCAGCGCCTTTGAGGGGGATTACCGGCTGGAATTCCATCTCGCTCCGCCGCTGATCTCCAAGCCCGACCCCGCCACCGGCCGTCCGCGCAAGATGGGCTTCGGACCGTGGATCATGACCGCCTTCCGGCTGCTCGCCGCGATGAGGCGGCTGCGCGGGACGCGCTTCGATCCGTTCGGCTATAGCGCGGAACGCAAGATGGAGCGCCGGCTCATTGCCGATTACGAGGCGCTGCTCGACGCGTTCGCCCGCGACCTGCGGCCGGAGACGTTTGAGACCGCAACCGCGCTCGCGGAATTGCCGGAGCAGATTCGCGGCTTCGGCCCCGTCAAACGGGCCTCGGTGGAAAGAACGCGCCTGCGCGAAAAAGAGCTGCTCGAAGCCTTCCGCGGCACCCCTCCCGCGCGCAAGCAGGCGGCATAGCAGCCAAGAATTTCATTTTCGTAAGCGCTGAATCTTGGAATGATTTTCTCATTTGGCGTTTCGGTGTTGCGAAAATGAGAATGTATTTCTATATTGCAGATCCAGACATCGAGCCGGCGAAGGTTAGCTAAGGAGACACAAATGGCTCTGCAAATCGGCCAAATCGCGCCCGATTTCGAGGCGGACACGACGGAAGGTCCGATCCGCTTTCATGAATGGCTTGGCGGCAGCTGGGGCATTCTGTTTTCGCATCCGAAGAATTTCACGCCGGTCTGCACCACGGAGCTCGGCACGATGGCCCGGCTGAAGCCCGAATTCGACCGCCGGAATGTGAAGGTCCTCGGTCTCAGCGTCGATCCGGTCGAGGACCACAATCGCTGGGCCGACGATATTCGCGACGTGACGGGCCATGCGCCGAACTATCCGCTGGTCGGCGACCCGCAGCTCAAAATTGCCAAGCTTTACGGCATGTTGCCGGCCGCCGCCGGTGATACGTCGGCCGGACGGACGCCTGCCGACAATCAGACGGTGCGCAATGTCTTCGTCATCGGGCCGGATAAGGCGATCAAGCTCATCCTCACCTATCCGATGACCACCGGACGCAATTTCGACGAGATCCTGCGCGTGATCGACTCGCTGCAGCTCACGGCGAAGCACAAGGTCGCGACGCCCGCGAACTGGAAGCACGGCGAGGATGTGATCATTACTTCGGCCGTGACGGATGACGAGGCCAAGACGAAATTCCCGCAAGGCTGGACGACGCCGAAGCCTTATATTCGGCTGGTCAGCCAGCCGGAAGGCTGAGCCGCTGCCGCTGTCGCGCGGCTGCAGCGAAAATTCGGGCGCTCGGGTCGGGTAAAGCCACGATCCGAGCGCTTTTTTCTTTGCAGATCCCGTCTGCCCGCCCGGGCATCCTGCAGGATTGCGGCGCTCTCGGTGAGGAAAGGTGGGAGGCTGACCGGTAACCCGCGTCGGGCTCGTTAGGGCTGCTTCCTTCCGGACCTGACCCGGTTGGCGAGGGACACGTCCACCGCCAACCTCCCACCCTCTATATCTTCGCTTTGGCGCGCCGATGCAAGGGCGGTCGGGACATTCATTCAGCGCTTATTACGCGGTGCTGCGATAAGCCCGGGGAGCAGTCTCCTAACCGTCTTCGGGCCGGCAAAGCTCGAAATAGCGGCTGGTGTTGATCCGCTCCGGGCACGCGGCTGACTTCGCCCGTTCGACATAGCCGCGCCGGGGCAGGGGCGCCGGGCGATAACAGAAGCGGTAGGGCCCTTCGGCGTCGCGCACGATCAGGCGGTGGATTTGCCGCGCGTGCAAATGTTCATAGAGGCCCGGCGCTTGCAGGAGGCTGGCGCAGATGACGGTCTCCTCCGGCTCGGGGCAATAGGTCTCCGCTTCGATCTCCTTGACCGCCACACGTCCGGCAAGACCGAGCAGCCGGAAAAGCCGCTCCGCAAGCGCGCAGGCCTCGCCGTCGCAATCCATGCAGGTGATGCGCATTTCGGGACATCGCTGTGCGAGCAGGATCGCCGTCACGGGCAGCGCGCCGCTGCCGAGAAAGGCAAAGCCCTCCGCCGGCCGCATCTGGAGGAGCTGTAACTCCGCTCGGCAAAGCGCTTCATAGGCATCGAGATACCAGAAGGCGGCCAGGGCCTGCGCGCCGGGGCAGTTGCTTGCAAGGATCCGGCGGCACCACCATTTCTCCATTTCGCACTCGGCCCGCCCGCAAAGCGCCGGCAGGTCGCGGGCGACATCGGCGAGTTCAGGCGCATCGGCGAGATCGGCGCCGAAGCCGGCCGTCTGCCACGCCCGCAATGTCGCGACAAGCCGGCTCAGGCATTGGTTGACCGTCGGGGTCTCCGGCGACAGATCGGATTGGCGGGCGAGCGTGTCGCGGGCATCTTTCAGAAAGGCGATAGGGCTGGCTTGCGTCATCGAGGCATCCCGCTAAAGTCGCGCGTGCTCTTGCGCCTTTACCGCAGATGTAACAAAGCTTCATCACCGAAGATGGCCATTAGCTCCTTTTTTCCTCTTGCGTTGCAATCATGAAGTTCCTCGATCAGGCAAAGGTTTACATAAAGTCCGGCAATGGCGGGAATGGCTGCGTCTCGTTCCGGCGCGAGAAGTTCATCGAGTTCGGCGGGCCGAATGGCGGTGACGGCGGGCGCGGCGGCGACGTATGGGCGGAATGCGTCGCCAATCTGAATACGCTGATCGATTTCCGCTATCAGCAGCATTACAAGGCCGGGCGGGGCGGCCACGGCATGGGCGCGAACCGCACCGGCGCGAGCGGCAAGGATGTGACGCTGAAAGTCCCGCCGGGGACGCAAATTTTCGCCGAGGACAATGAGACGCTGATCGCGGATCTGACCGAACCGGGCCAGCGCGTGCGGCTCGCGGCGGGCGGCAATGGCGGCTTCGGCAATGCGCGGTTCAAAAGCTCGACGAACCAGGCGCCGCGGCGCGCCAATCCCGGCCAGGACGGTGTCGAGATGACCATCTGGCTGCGGCTGAAGCTGATTGCCGATGCCGGGATCGTCGGGCTGCCGAATGCCGGAAAGTCCACATTTCTCGCCGCCGTCAGCCGCGCAAGGCCGAAGATCGCCGACTATCCGTTCACCACGCTCCACCCGGAGCTGGGCGTCGTGAAGGCGGGCGATTATGACTTCGTGCTGGCCGATATTCCCGGGCTGATCGAGGGCGCGCATGAAGGCGTCGGCATCGGAGACCGGTTTTTGGGCCATATCGAGCGCTGCCGCGTCATTCTGCATCTGGTCGATGTCAATGAGGAGGACGTCGCCGCTGCTTACCGGACCGTCCGCCGGGAGCTGCGCGCTTATAGGGCGGGGCTCGACCGCAAACGCGAGATCGTCGCCCTGTCGAAATGCGACATGGTGACGCCCGAACGCGCCGGGGAGCAGGCCGAGACGCTGAAGAAAGCATGCCGGAAGACCCCGTTCCTGATATCGGCCGTAAGTGGATCGAATCTGGATGCCCTGCTTTGGCGGACCGCCCGGACGTTAGAAAGCGAAAAGACGCGCGAGGACGGGCAGGGGAAGGGGGAGGGCTCCGAAGCCGGGCGTGAAGCATGGTCGCCATTAGACGAGTGATGACAGCCACTTGCCGGAAAATCTGTTTCCGGATTAATTCCCGTTAAGCCGCAAAATTCTCCGTGTAATGCGTTTTACGCATAGCTGCTATGCGCGAAGCGGGTCGGATTCTCGCCGCATTTTCCCTTTTTACGGTCGCGCCGATCAAGAACTGCAAGGGAAAGTTGCAAATGATTAAGCGTAAAGCCTTCCGCATCTGTGCCTTGGCCGTCATGGGCACTGGGATCTCTCAGACGCCCGCCATGGCACAATGCGGCACCGCTTCCTGGTATCACGAGGGTGCCGTCACCGCGAATGGCGAGCGCTACAGGCCGGATGGTATTTCGGCGGCGCACAAATCCTTGCCCTTCGGCGCACGGGTGAAGGTCACGCACCAGCGCACCGGACGCAGCGTCGTGGTGCGGATCAATGATCGCGGTCCGTTCATTCGCGGCCGGATCATCGATCTGTCTCGCGGCGCCAAGCGCGTTCTCGGCATGGGCGGCCTTGCGCCGGTCTGTCTGACCGTGCTCGGACGCGGCCAGCGTGTCGCTTCGGCAAAGGCTGCCGGCAAGCACGTTGCGGCGAAGAGGGCGGCCTCAAGCAAACGGGTCGCTGCGAAAAGCCGCAAGGCCAAGACCCGTCTGGTGGCGCGCACGGTCTACCGCACGACGCAGACCAGCGCCCGGGCGGAGCGCGCCGAGTTGGTGCGCAAGCGGCACAGCCGCGTTGTAAAGCGCGCGAACACGGCCAAGCTTGCGCGTCAGCACCGCCGGACGGATCGGTACGCCGAAAATCGCCGGCCTGAGCCGCGGCCGTTCAAGCTCGTCAGCTGGCCCCGGTCGAACGATCCGACCCTTTAGGCGAAATCTCTCAAGACCATTTTGAGACAAGACCGAGTTAGCGCGAGATGTTTCTGGCGCTAGACGAGAGGATGCTGGCGCGTGTTCGGCAGCATCCTTTCCAATTCGAAACCGTTTGATCTGATCTTGGATCGCCCTGCAGCACCCCACGTTTGCGACGCATCACGGACGCGCCGCATCTCGCAGCCGGTAACACGTCGTTACCTTTGGGTCAGAGGCGACACCAGCGGCGAATGACTTCGGTGAAGACGGCGCGGGCTTCCTCGATCCGACGGACATAGCAGAATTCATCGGTCTGATGCGCCATATCCGGTTCGCCAGGCCCCAGGATACAAACGGGTGGGTAGCCATAGGCCGCGGTCAGCGCCGAGGCGTCGGTGAAATAGGTCGCAATCGAGGGGTCGTGACGCTCGCCGGTGATGTCGGCGGCGATCTCCCGGACCTGCGCGAGCCAGGGATCGGAGGGTTCGGTGTAGACGGGCGCCGAATAACCGAATCTGGTGAAGCTGACATCCTCCCCGCCGATTTTGGCGAGCGTCTCCATCACCTCGGCTTCGATGAGGCCCGGAACCATGCGGATATCGAGGCCGAATTTCGCCTCGTCGGGGACGGAGTTTATGTTCATACCGCCGTGGAACCAGCCGACATTGAGCGTCGGCAAGGCGGAGGGAAGATCGCGCCCCTCTTCGAGTTTCAGCTTTTCCAGCTTGCCGATGACGCGCGCCGCCTTATAGATCGCGTTCTCGCCCTTTTCGGGCATGGAGCCATGCGCGGTGACGCCGGTCGCGCGGCCCTCGACCCAGAGCACGCCCTTATGCCCGTTGAGCGGGCGGTTGGAGGTCGGCTCCGCGACCAGGAGCGCACCGGCCTCGCCGAGGACGGACGGATCCTGCTTCGCCAGGAAGTTCGCGCCCTGACAGCCGCGTTCCTCGCCCGCCGTGATGACGAGCACCAGGCCGGGCGTGCCGGCAAGGCGGGGCGCCAATTCCACGACGGCGGAAATGATCGCCGCGACGCCGCTCTTCATATCGGTCGAGCCGCGCCCGTAAATCTTGCCGTCGGCCATTTCGGCAGCAAACGGATCGACGCTCCAGGGCGCTGCGCCCAAGGGCACGACATCGACATGGCCTGTCAGACAGAGCGGCTTTCCGCCGCTGCCGCCGCCGATCCGGGCAATCAGATTGGCGCGGTTTTCCTCCATCGGATGGTAGGCGAAGTCGAACCCGGCCTTTTCGAGAAGGCCGCCGATATGTTCGGCGCAGGGCGTTTCATTGCCGGGCGGGTTGATGGTCTCGAACCGGATCAGTTCGCGCGTCAGTTCAACGGGATCGATCATGAAAATTCAGGCCTGCAGCTCAGGGATTTCGCGATAGTAGTCGAGCGCTTCCGGATTGGCCAAGGCCTCTTTATTCTTGACTTCGCGCCCGTGAATGAGATCGCGCACGGCCAGCTCGGTGATCTTGCCGGATTTCGTGCGCGGAATGTCCGGCACCTGAACGATCTTGGCCGGCACGTGGCGCGGCGTTGCGCCGCTGCGGATGCGCTGCTTGATCTTGTCGGTGAGCGCCTCATCGAGCGGGACGCCGTCCCGCAATACGACGAATAGCACGACGCGCACATCATTGTCCCAATCCTGTCCGATCACGATCGATTCGCGCACCTCTTCGAGCTGCTCGACCTGGCGGTAAATCTCGGCCGTGCCGATGCGGACGCCGCCCGGATTGAGCGTGGCGTCCGACCGGCCGTGAATGATCATGCCGCCATGACGTGTCCATTCGGCGAAGTCGCCGTGATGCCAGACATTCTCGAACCGCTCGAAATAGGCGCTGCGATATTTCTCGCCCGACGGGTCGTTCCAGAATTTGACCGGCATGGAGGGAAACGGCCTGGTGCAGACGAGTTCGCCCTTGCCGCTCGTAATCGGCTTGCCCCCGGGGCTGAACACATCGACCGCCATGCCAAGGCCCGGCCCCTGGATTTCGCCGCGCCAGACCGGCGAGACCGGGTTGCCGAGCACGAAACAGGCGCAGATATCGGTGCCGCCGGAGATCGAGGCGAGATGGAAATCCGGCTTGATCGCGTCATGCGCAGGCTTTCCAGCTTGTGGCTGTCGCGCGGGCGCAGCCCGGCCTTTTTCAGCGCATCGATATATTTAGCCGATGTCCCGAAAATCGTCATGCCTTCGGCATCGGCATAGTCGAAAAGAACATTGCCGTCCGGATGGAAGGGCGAACCGTCATAGAGCAATAGCGTCGCCCCGCTCGCCGGCCCCGAGACCAGCCAGTTCCACATCATCCAGCCGAGCGTCGTGAAATAGAAGATCCTGTCGCCCGGCTTCACATCGCAGTGGAGCTGATGCTCCTTGAGATGCTGCAGAAGAACGCCGCCTGCCGAGTGCACGATACATTTCGGCACGCCGGTCGTGCCCGAGGAGAACAATATATAAAGAGGATGATCGAACGGCAGGCGCTCAAAGCGGATGGTGCGGATGGCGTAACGGGCGGTCGCCGCCTCGAATGTCACCGCATTGCCGACCGTCGCCGCCGCCTGATCGGCCTCGCCCAGCAGCGGCATGATTACCGTCAGCGGCGCGCCGGGGAGCTGGGCCGCGATGTCGCGCACCTTCTCGGCCGTCGAGATTGTCTTGCCATTATAGTTGTAGCCGTCGCAGGCTATGAAAAGCTTCGGCTCGATCTGTCCGAAACGATCGAGCGCGCCCTGCACGCCGAAATCGGGCGAGCAGGAAGACCAGATCGCCCCGAGCGAGGTGACGGCCAGCATTGCGGCCACCGCCTCCGGCATGTTGGGCAGCATCGCCGCCACCCGGTCGCCGACACCGACCCCATGCGCAATAAGGAACTGTTGGAGCCGCGATACGGTCGCGCTCAGCTCCTCCCAGCTCAAGCGGCGCTTGACCTTGTCCTCGCTCCGGAAGACGATGGCGGCGTTCTGGTTCGGGCGCGCCAGCAGATTCTCGGCGAAATTGAGCCGGGCATTGGGGAAAAACCGCGCGCCGGGCATCTTGTCGCCGTCGAGAAGGAAGGGGGGGCCGCCTTTATCCCCAACGACTTCGCAGAAATCCCAAAGCGCCGGCCAGAACACTTCGGGCACGCGGATCGAAAATGCGTGAAGGTCCCGCATATCCGCCACATACGCACCGTAATTATGGGCGAGATGGCGCATGAAACAGTTGATATTGCTAGATGCAATGGCGTCTTTTGCCGGAATCCATAAAGGCTTTTCGTCAATCATCCCTTGTCTCGTCAAACCTTGCCGCCTATGCATAGCGGGATCGATCCATTCGGCTCCCCCCGTCCTCTGGCAGTTGTTTTGGCTCGTCAAGGCCGCATGGGGCCAGCAGAATTCCGGTCAATCATGATTGAGCGCGTATGAGATTGAAAGCCCCGTTTTATGGTTTCGCGATCGGAGCCATTGCGTTTCTGCTTCCGTTGGTCGCCTTCGCGGCGCTGCTGCCCTATTTGATTAATGCCGATCCGGTGAAGAAGCATTTCGTGGAAGAGCTGAGGAGCTGGACGGGCTCTGAGGTCACGCTGGCCGGCCCGGTGGCTATCGAGAGCTTTTTTTCGCTGTCGCTCAATGCGCAGAATGTCGAATTCGAGCGATTCCAGGACTATCCCGATCTGAAGAGCGTCAAGGCCGGCCGGATTGTCGCTCGGATCGCCTGGACCGACCTGCTGCTGGGCAATCTCGATTTCGACAAGGTCAAGATTTACGACGCGAAGATCCGGCTGCGCGAGACGGATCGGGACAAGGCGGTGAACGCGCTGCTGTCCCTCCTGAAGACCCCCTATAAGACACCGTTCGAGGCCTTGGTGCTGAGCAATTGCCAAATCGAGATCGGCGCGCCGGGCGAGGCCGAAGAGCGCCTCGATATTGGCAGCCTGGTCATCAATCTCCGCCAATCCGATGGCCGGATCAAACTGAGCGGGCGGTTGGCCTGGCTCGGCGAAGAGGTCGCGCTCAATCTGGTGACCCGCAGGCTTCCCGCTTCGGGGGGTGATCAGTCGCGCTCGGTGAGGCTCAATCTTGAGAGCCGGCTTCTGACGGTGGATTTCCGCGGCAAGGCGACGCCGTCGAGGAGTTGGAGCGCCGACGGCGAGGTTCAGATGAGCACGCCGAATGCGGACGAATTGTCCCATTGGCTGGGCGGAGGCTTCGCAACCGGCATTCCCGGCCCGGTCAGCATTGCCGGGGCGCTCGCCTTGTCAAGTGAGCAGATCCAGTTGCAATCCGGCACGATATCGGCGGGTACGGCTGAAGCCAACGGTGAGCTTGCGCTCGGCATAGCGCCGGACGCGATGCGTCTGGAAGGTTCGCTTGCCTTCGAACAGCTCGGCTTGAGCGAATTCCGGTCCTGGGGCGGCGTCGGTGCCTCGGACGCCCGGTCGGGCGACACGCCTTTGACGACGTTGCTGCGCAATGCCAGTATCGATCTCAGGGTCTCCGCCCGCCGCATTGTCTGGGATTGGCTGGAGACGGGTGAGGCGGCCTTCACGCTTTCAGGACGGTCGGGGGTGGTTTCCGCCGAAATTGCGCGGCTCGATCTCTTCGGTGGCTCTCTGTTTGGACATGTGGAAACGAGTCTTCGCGGCGAGACGCCCGTGGCCGGGGCGCGCATCACGGCGGAGAATATCGACGCGGCCCAGCTGCTGGGCGCCCTCTCGCAGCCGGAGTGGCTTACGGGCCAGGCGGACGCCAATATCACGGCGCAGATGGAGGGCCGCTCGATGGACGAACTGGCGAGAAGCATGACGGCTGATGCGCAGGTGGCCTTTCCCGAGGGGGGACAAGTCCGCTTGGATATTCCCCAGCTTGCGAAATCGGCCTCCGTCGAGGGGCAGGACGGTTGGCAGGAGGCGGGCTCCTCATGGGCCGACTTCAGTGATCTGCGCTTTAAGCTGGCCCTCAAGGACGACCGTCTGCAATGCCTCAATCTGCGTTTGCAGAGCCCGGACTGGACCGTTCAGGGGCGCGGCGACGTCGACCTCGACCAGCGAAGTCTGGACTGGCAGCTGGCTGTTCATCCGGCGTCCGGCGGAGCGGCGGCGACCGATCCGGGACAAGACCAGAATGGTGTGCCCGAGGCCAGTCTTTCGATTAAGGGCCCCTGGGCGAGGCCGCTCATTCGGCTCGGCAGAAATTCGAGCAGCGCGCGCCATGGGCAGGCTCCATTACCGCGGAAGCAGCTTGCCAGTCATGGCGCGCATTCGCTCAACTGACTCTGCTGGTACCCCCCCCCGACATCGCATTCGGCGCGCGCGCATGGACCGGGTCACCCGGCTTCCCTAGATCAAGTGGAATCACTTGAACGAGGGTTGATCTATTTCAAAAGACGAGCGCGACTGTTCCCGCGTCCATCCCCGCCTTCGCGGGGACATGGTTGGACGCGCATTGCGCTAGCGATTTCATTTGCAACGGTTTTATCCGGTGGGAGGCAATAAATTTGGTCGCACAGCTTTCGCGTTTTGCGCTAGTGTGCTGATCAGACGTTCGTCATCCCTCGCAGCAGGTGCCGAACGAACCTCTGGATCTGAATCACACTCGCAATATCAATAAGGCTCGTGTCCCTTGAGATTTCGGAGTTCGCTACGGAGGGTGCCGAGACGAATGGGCGAACTTCGGAATCGGGACACTAGATCAACCCTCGTTCAAGTGGAATCACTTGAACGAGGGTTGATCTATATCAAAAGACGAGCGCAACTGTTCCCGCGTCCATCCCCGCCTTCGCGAGGACATGCTTGGACGCGCGTTGCGCTAGGGTTCGTCGCGGATTGAGCAGGAATTCATGCAGAAGGACGTAAAGGTGATAAGAGGGCACTCCGTTATCGGGCTTGCACTTGCGGTGATCGGTGCAGCAATTCTGTCGGTTCCATTGGCCTGCGCGCAGACGGCGCCGGACGCATCGCCGGCAATAGAGGCTGTGCCGGAGGTGGGGACGGGCGCCGGACAGCTATCGCTCGACAGCGATCCTCAACCCGGTGGCCCCGCCGCTGAGGAGAAGTCTGTCGAGGAGAAGTCTGCCGACCCGCAGGCGGAGGATCGGGATCAGACCACCGCGGCGAGCGAGGATAACGCACAGGTGCGGGGCGAGGCCTCCGAGGCACAGACAGCGGCACCGGCTGAACCATCCGCTTCCGAGCCGCAGCAGCCTGTCGCCGCGGCGCCGAAGGAAGAGCAGGCGGCCGGGACCGCCGCCCCGGCTCCGGCGCAGACCGGCTCCGATGAACCCGCCTCCGGGAACGGAGGCGAGACCGCCCAGCCGGTCGCGTCAGAGCAACCCGCCGCCGAGGACCCTCTGCCCGACCCGAAGGATGTCACGCTGACCATCGCCACCTGGGCCGGCGCTTACGGTCAGGCCCAGAAACGCGCATTCTTTCAGCCATTCACGAACCGCTTCGGCTATCAGCTCGATACGGTGACGTATGACGGAGATTATGAGGCGCTCGAGAAACAGGGCGATGCGCCTGAATGGAGCCTCGTTGATCTGAATGGCGAGGCGATGGTCCGGGCATGCGATGAAAACCGGCTGGAGCGGATTGATCATAGCTTCCTCAAGCCCTCGCCGGACGGCGCTCCTCTCTCGGAGGATTTTCTGCCGGGGGCGGTCCATCCTTGCGGGATCGCCAGTTCGGCATGGTCCGCAATCGTCGTCTATGATCGGCGTCTGGGTGTCAAACCCACTTCGCTGCAGGATTTTTTCGATACTGGCAAGATTCCCGGAAAGCGGCTCTTACCGAAACAGCCGAGATATTCGCTCGAGCTTGCGCTCATGGCCGACGGCGTGGCGCCGGACCAGGTTTACGCGACTTTGGCCACCAAAGAAGGACAGGACCGCGCCTTTGCCAAGCTGTCGTCGATCAAGGATGACATTCTCTGGTGGGAAAAGCCGTCGGAGGTTTTCGACCGGATCGTCAAGAACGAGGCCGTGATGGGGTTGGCGTTCAACGGCCGCGCCTTCATGGCGATCGTCGGGGCAAAGCAGCCTCTCGAAATTCTGTGGGACCGGCAGATCTACACTTTCGACTATTGGGCCATCCCGCGTGGCGCCAAGCACCAGCGCGTGGCGAAGGCGTTCATCGGCTTTGCAACCGGTCCCGGACCGCTTGCGGATCAGGCGCGCTGGATCCCTTATGGCCCGGCGCGGCGTTCGGCTTTTGCGCTGATCGGCAAGCACGGCGAGCTCAATCTTGAGATGAAGCCCTATCTGCCGACCTATGAGCCGAATTTCAGCTCGGCGCTCGCCTTCGATGGCGCATTCTGGCGGTCGCATGAAAATGTCTTTAGCCAGCGATTCGCAGAATGGGTCGAAGGGCGTCAACTTCCGGTTCAGAAGGAAGCGGCGCTCAGCCGGAAATAAGCGTTTTGTCCGCAACTCTCGGCGCTTGCATTGTTACTTTTCTGTCACAAAGGAGCGAATCCCGCCACAATTGTGACCGTTTCCGCATCGTGGAGAGGCTGGTATGAAACCCTCCACGTCTTTCGGCTCGCCTTTCTTCAATGCGCCCCAGATGGACCTGAAAACCTGCGCAAAAATGTAATTCAATGTGGCAGGCGGCGCCCGCCTTTACGCAGCCTGCGGAAAAACCCGGATGATTGGTTAGAGCCGACCATAAGCGAGTTACTTGCCACAATTCATAATGAAGCACCGCCAAAATCGTAGGGGCGTGCACGTGTGCCCAATTGCGGGAGCCCGGCTTTTGGGGCATGTTCCGTCACAAGAAATGGTTGGCGACCGATTCGGTGACACCATACCTGGTAGCCAACAGGACGGAATTTGGCGGGAAGATTTGGGTGTTTTCACCAGGGGGGGCAACTCTCATACCGGTGGGAAGGCCAGTTCATTGCGCCAAAGCAGCGGGGTACGAGCACTGCCGCCGTCAGGGCGGCAGTGTTTCTTTTTGGTCCGGGGGCGGCCATGCAGGATGGCGAGCGTCTTTGCCTATTGTCCTCTTGCATCGCAATCGATCATTGTTAAACGAAGCTTCGTCGAGCCTGGTCTATTTCGACGGGGGCGCTGTGCGCTTTTTCGGTGCCCGGCCTCCTGTGCCATGGTCCGAGCGGCGGGCATCGGTCAGCTGAAGCTTTTGGATTGAGCGATCGATAATGTGTGTGCGTGCCGTTCTTTCTCTGATTGTTCTTGCCGCGTCCCTGATTGCCAACAAGCCTGCCCAGGCTCAGTCCGCCGCTCAGTCCGCCGCTCCGGCGGCCGTGATGAACCAGCCCGCCCTGATCGAAGTCAGGCTGAAGGCGGCCGAGGGTCGGAAGCCGAACAGGCTGAAATTCGCCCTGCGGACACAGGGCGAAGGCGGCGGCGAAAAGAACGGCGCCGGAGCGGCGGATGTGCCTCGGGAGACGCTCAAAGAAATCCAAAAGGCGGACGACGCCTATAAGGCGCTGCAAATTCTCGACGATATGGGGCTGAAGTCCGCCGGCATTTCCAAATCGCTGCGAGGCGGGTTGCACGGCGCTCTCGCCGCGATCGAGGCGGCGGTTCGGCTGAACGCATTTCATGCGCGCAATGAGGCGTTCTGGCGAAGCTTCCAGGGCAAGCTTGACGCGATCCGCGCCGCCCACGCCGAGCACTGCGGTTGCAGCGGCCGACACACGGCCGAAGAGACCACAGCTACGGACGTCGGTTCGCAGACTTCAAATCAATGAGGCACTTGCGGAGATTCGCCAGCTAAAACCGCATATACATATTGGCTGTTCCATAGGCACCCGGATCATCCTTGTAGGCCCCGGATATGCCTCCCGCGATTGTCGTTTCGACGCCGGCGCCGTCGACGCGCAGGAAGACGCCGGCGCGGCCCGACATATCGTCCGTATCGCCATAAGCCGCTAGCTCCGGTCCCAGCGCCAGCCAGGAAAGAGGCTTATAGCCGAGCTTCGCCGCTGCGGAGTAGCTGGATGTGCCGGTAAAATAGGACGCATCCGCCGACAGCCAGCTATCGTCGTCAATCGGAAGCCAGGCTTCGAGCCAGCTTTGCGCTCCCCAATATCCGCCGTTGAGCGACCTTGTCCGATCCTCTGGCAGCACATCGTACTGCTCGAAGGCCAGACCCAGATAGGCTTTGAGGATCAGCCGTCCGAGGCTGGTCTGATAGCCGGGCGCGACGCCCGCCAGATAGCGCGTCGCCATATGCGGGATGGCGGCGATGATCTGATCGCCGTCGAGCTCAAGGTAATATGGCGCCAGATAATTCGACAGCTCGGCCCGCTCATCGCCCTGAGGCGGATCGTTCGCGATGTCATTGCAGATGTCGGAGAAATTGGTGCCGGTGAGTTGCTTCTTCTCCTCCGCCGAGAGCGGGCAATAGGTGTGGCGCGTCTCGTAGGTCGAGCTCCCGTAAAGGCCGGCAATCTTCAGCCGCCAGCCGTCACGATGCAGCGGTCCGCTCAGCCCGAAGACCGCCGAGGCATAGCTCGACCAGCCATTGCCGGTCGCATCGAAACCGCTGGAGAATTCCGCCCGGCCCTTGGGCAGATTGAGAGAGGCAAGGAACTGCGGCAAAGCCCCGAAGTCATCCGCCCGGCTCGCCGAGGATGGGATCCCGGCGAGGAAAAGGACAGCAAAGACGAACGCGATACGCAACACGGGTGATCCGACCAACGGCTTTAACGCAACAGGTGGTCAGGATAATCCGCGCTATAGGCCCGGAATAGTTGGTATTAACCCCTGGTAAAACAATGGCGTGCTCTTTCTCGCCACAAGATTGATTCAAACTATCATTAAGCCATCGCCCGCGCGCCGCGTTGTTGCTAAGCTTTGCGGATTGCGTTCAGTGGTTGGTATGCGGCGAGCGTTATGGCGTTGCAGGAGAAGATCAAAATGTTGCGCCTGCGCCGCCGAAATCTCGCTGCTATTCTGCTTTCGGGCCTGGTCGCAAGCTGCTCGCCGGGCTTCATGCCGCAATTCGACGACGTGCTGCAGCCGGTGCATTTCCAGCCCGTGGGCGCCGGTGACGATGCGGTCAAGCTCGCGGTCCATGAGAGCGGCCACGGCAAGCCGCTCATCCTGATTCACGGTCTCGGCGCATCGAGCTATACCTGGCACAAGATCGCGCCGCAGCTTGCCAGAACGTATCGGGTCATCGCCATCGATCTGAAAGGCTTCGGCGAGTCCGACAAGCCGCTCGACGCCCGCTATTCGATTTTCGATCAGGCCCGGCTCATTGAGGACTATATCACGCGCAACAAGCTTCGCGGCGCGACGCTGATCGGCCATTCTTACGGCGGCGGCGTTGCGCTCGCCGTGGCGCTCAAATTGCGCGATGCCGGCGCGTACCGCATCAAGAAGCTGGTGCTGATCGACAGCATCGCCTATCGCCAGCCTCTGCCGATTTTCTTTCAGCTCTTGAAAACGCCGGTGATCGGCGAGATCGGCCTGTCACTCGTGCCGCCCGAGGTCCAAATGGAGCGCGCATTGTCGATTGCCTATTACGAGGACAGCAAGGTGACCGAGGAGACGGTCAAGACCTATGCGAGCGCGCTTCACAGCGAGGGCGGGCGCCATGCGCTGCTGTATACGATCAACAATCTCGACCCGGCGCAGGCCGACGAAGTCTCAAAGCATTACAAGGAATTGACGCTGCCGGCGCTGGTGCTGTGGTGCGACCACGACAAGATCGTGCCACTCAGAATCGGCAAGCGACTGATTCAGGACCTGCCGAATGCCCGCATCGACGTGATCGAAGATTGCGGCCATATTCCCCATGAAGAGCAGCCCGCTGTCACATTGGGCGCGATCCAGGAGTTCTTGGCGCAATAATGCCGGATCAGCTTGGCGCGGGATCATTTTTAGCCGAACGATCCGGCTTGCGCTGGCAGCCCCCTCTCCTTTGAGAGGGCTGGGGTGAGGGGTGACACCCTATCGACTCACGATCCCCTCACCCGGAATGCTAACGCATCCCGACCTCTCCCCAAAGAAGAGGTGATCAGCGCAATCGACAGAGTCGTTTCCATCCAAACTGATCGTGCTTAGGCCAAGAATGGGTTCTGCCTGGTCAGCCGCATTTTTCGTCTCGGAAAAGCCATTCAGAAGACAGCGCTTGTCACGACAAGCTTTGGTCGATCGCGCTTGCCTCCCGCTCAATCAGAGGCCGGCAGACATTTCGCCATTGGCGCCGACTTTAGCGCCGGGCTGATAGGTGGCGAAATCCTCGGTCCAGCGCAGGCTGCCGTCATAACGGGTACCCATCTCGATGCCGATGCCCTGGTGATAGATGTCGCCTTCCACGCGAGCGGTCGCATGCAGCATGACGCGCTTACCGCGGATGGTGCCGACCACCTTGCCAAGCACAATGACCTCATTATTCGCGATGATGCCGCCGTCAATGTCGCCGGACTCGCTGACGACCAGTGAGGCACAATGGATGTCGCCGCGAATTTTACCATCCAGCTTGACGTTCCCCTTGGAGGTCACGTTGCCGATGATGGTGAGGTCTTGGCTAATAATGGTTTCCCCCATGGCACTCACACCCTAAACCCTTAACAAAGATGACTAATGGGACGGCTCTGCGCGGTCCTCGCCGCTGCGCGTCACGGCATGATTACGAGGAAATTGGACGCGCACATTCACTAGGTGCTTGTAAACTATTTTGACGCCGTGTCCACCGCAACAGCTTTCATCATGATTCTGTGGCGCTGGAATGGCGTAAACTGTTGTGCCGCTACAACGCATCGGCCCGGCTGTGAAGCCGGACCACATTTTCATGGATTATAGCGTGGCAGTGTATTTTCCAACCACGATCAGTGGAAAATGAAC
>Ga0307442_1000195_pt1 | contig 27373 bp, 29 predicted proteins | sample SalMarWE160430MG_FD_202143 | JGI IMG/M metagenome (GOLD analysis project Ga0307442, IMG submission 202143) | Salt marsh sediment microbial communities from the Plum Island Ecosystem LTER, Massachusetts, United States - WE1604-30 | ecosystem: Environmental > Aquatic > Marine > Intertidal zone >...
CGGCCGATGGGCTTCTGCCTGTTCAACAACGCGGCGATCGCGGCGCGCTACGCGCAGGACCGCTACGACGCCGAGCGCGTGGCCATCGTCGATTTCGACGTGCATCACGGCAACGGCTCGCAGGACATCTTCTGGTCCGACAAAAACGTGATGTATTGCTCGACCCACGAGATGCCGCTTTTCCCCGGCACCGGCGCGGTTTCCGAGCGCGGTGAGTTCAACACCGTCGTCAACGCGCCGCTGCGGGCAGGCGACGGCGGCGACGCTTTCCGCCTCGCCTTCGAGACCGCGATCCTGCCGCGCCTGCGCGAGTTCAAGCCCGACCTGCTGGTGATCTCGGCCGGCTTCGACGCCCACACCCGCGACCCGCTCGCCAATCTCAATTTGGTGGAGGCGGACTATACATGGGTGACGCAGAAGCTGATGGAGGTTGCCGACGCGACCGCAAACGGCCGTATCGTCTCGCTGCTGGAAGGCGGCTACGACCTGCAGGGCTTGGCGCGCTCGGCCGCCGCGCATGTCACCGCGCTGATGCGCGGGTGAGCTCTTTGCTTCGTCCTACGCAGTGCCGCGGCAGGACCAACAACCAAAGTCACGAATAGGAGGATGACATGGCAAGGATGACAAGACGAGCCTTCGGTCTGCACGCGCTGGCTGGCTCCGTTGCGCTCGGCAGCGGCGCGGCTTCGCTCACGTCAGCGCTCGCCGCCGACAAGATCAAGGTCGGCATCCTGCCGCTGACCTCGCATTCCCCGGACATCATCGCGGGCGGGCGGGGGTATTTCGCCAAGGAAGGCATCGACGCCAGCTTCGTCACTTTTCTGGCGGCGCAACCGATGGCGGTGGCGATCGCCTCAGGCGACGTCGATTTCGGCATCACCGCCATCACCGCAGGCCTCATCAGTCTGGCGGCTAAGGGCGCCGTCAAGGTGATCGGCGGCGCGCTCGAAGAAGCGCCGGGCATCGAAGGCGAGAAAATCATCGTCTCGAAGAAGGCCCATGACGAGGGCGTGACCACGCCGGCCAAGCTCAAGGGCCGCACCTTCGGCATCACGACGGCGGGATCGTCCTTCCACTACATGGCGCACAAAATCGCGCGAAAGGAAGGCTTCCCCGATTCCGACATTCATCTGAAGCCGCTGCAGAAGGTGCCGACCGTGATCGCCGCCTTGAAAAGCGGACAGATCGACGCCTGGTCGATCGTCCCCAATATCGCCAACGCGCTCAGCAAGGGCCCGAGCGTGGTGCAGATCGGCAAGATATCGGATTACATCCCGAATTATCAGGTGACCACGGTTTTCACGTCGACCGCCAACATCGAGAAGAAACCCGATCTCGTTAAGCGCTTCCTGGCGGCTTATTCGATGGGCGTCGCCGACTATAACGCGGCGCTGGTCGAAAAGACGATGAGCAAGAGCGACACCGATGCGATCGTCAAGATGATCCATCAGTACGTCTATGCTAGCATGCCGCTCGAAAAAGCCGCCCCCCGCATCCGCGCCGCGCCCATGCGCATCAGCCCGAATGCCGAGCTCAATCTCGCGAGCGTCAAGGACCAGCTCGAATGGTTCAAGGCGGAAAAAATGGTGCCGGCCAATATTACGATGGAGAAGCTGGTCGATACGCGTTTCGTCAAGACCCGGTGAATGCATTGCGATACTATCCGTCGCGCGGCGCAATGCAGCGCTTTTGGGCTGTAGGTCGGCGACGGCGGGCTGAACGATGGAACTGATCCTCGAGAATATCGGGCATGATTACGCCGAGACCGAGGTGCTGCGTGACATCTCCTTCACGGTGAAGCGCGGCGAGATCGTCTGCATCATCGGACCGTCGGGTTGCGGAAAATCGACGCTGCTGCGGTTTATCGGCGGCCTCGAGCGGCCCGACACGGGCCGGGTGCTGGCCTTAGGCGAGCCGCCCGCCGGATCGCTCAATCCCTTGACCTACATCTTCCAGGACTTCGCACTTCTGCCGTGGCGCACGGTGGAGGGCAATGTCAGCCTGGTGCTGGAAGACCATGGCATCAAGGGCCGCCAGGCGCGCGCGATCATCGACGATGTCTTGGCCCGCACCAAGCTCGCCGACTTCAGCAAGGCGCTGCCGCGCCAGCTGTCCGGCGGGATGAAACAACGCGTCGCCATCGCGCGCGCCTTGAGCGTGCGGCCCGCGGTCATGCTGATGGACGAGCCGCTCTCCGCGCTCGACAGCCAGACCCGCGAACTGCTGATGGACGATCTGATCGAGTTGTGGATGCGCGAGCGCTTTTCCGCCTGCTACGTCACTCACAATCTTGCCGAGGCCGTGCGGCTCGGACACAAGATCGTCGTACTGTCGCGGCGGCCGGGCAAGATCATCGAGGTAGTCGAAATCGATATCCCGCTGAACGAGCGCCCCGCTCGAATCGTCGAGCTCGACAACCTGCAGCGTCAGGTTTGGTCGATTGTGCGCGAGGAAGCGCGCCAGGCCGACATGGAGCTCACCCATGTCGCATGACGTCATCGCCAAGGAAACCGGCGTCGCCGCCCCGGCGAAGAAACCCGCCGTCCGGCCGGTGCCGTTTCGCGGCGGCGGTTTCCGCCACCGGCCGCATGGTCCCGTGTCGCTTTTGGTTTTCATCGCGGTCCTCGTGTTCTGGGAGATCGGCTGCCGCTACGACGTCATCAGCAACATCGCGCTGGCGCCGCCGTCGCAGGCCTTCGGCGCCATCATGGACCTCGTCCACACCGGCATGTTGTGGAAGCATCTGAGCGTCAGCCTCTACCGACTTCTCGCCGGCTGGACACTGGGCACATTGCTTGGCATCGGGTTCGGCATCCTGATCGGACTGTTCTCGCTGGTGCGCGCCGGACTTATGCCTTTGGTGTCGGCACTGTTTCCGATTCCGAAGATCGCGCTGTTGCCCCTGTTCGTGGTCTGGTTTGGCATCGGCGAGGGATCGAAGGTCGCGACCATCCTGTTCGGCACGTTTTTCCCGACCGTAATCGCGACTTATAGCGGTATCGACAGCGTCGATCGCAATCTGATCCGCATGGGCCAGTCCTTCGAGCTCACTTGGCTGTCGATCGTGCGCAAGATCATCATTCCCGGTGCGCTGCCGGCGATCCTGTCCGGTTTCCGCATCTCCGCCGCGATCGCCATCGTGCTCCTGGTGGCGGCCGAGATGATCGGCGCGCAATACGGCATCGGCGCCTATATTCTGACAGCCGGGGCGGAGTTCGCCATCGACAAGCTGATCGCCGGCGTCGCCCTGCTGTCGGTGATCGGGCTTGCGATCGCCTGGCTGATCGGCCGGGCCGAGAGGTATTTTCTCGATTGGCGCACATAACGCGCCGCCTTGCGGCTTCACCGCGCCGTCAATCCGCCGTCGATCGGCACGTCGGCGCCGGTAATGAAGCCGGCCTCGTCCGACAGCAGATAAACGCAAAGGTCGGCAACCTCCTCCGGCTGGCCGAGGCGGCCGAGCGGGATATCGAGCGCCAGCTTTTGCCGCACGGCTTGCGGGTTGCGCGTGCCGTGCGCGATCTCGTCCACCATCGGGCCTTCCACGAAAGCCGGGCAGACGGCATTGCAGCGCACCGGCGGCTTCAAGCGGGCGCCGTGCAGCGCCACCGATTTTGTGAGCAATGATACGCCACCCTTGGAGGCGTTATAGGCGGTGAGGTTGGGGCCGCCGATCAGGCCCAACACCGACGACAGGTTGACGATCGCGCCGCCCTGCTTACTGAGCAGCGGAAAAGCGTATTTGCAGCCGAGAAAAGCGCCGTCGAGGTTGACGCCAAGCACGCGCTTCCAGGTGGCGAAGTCGGTCTTCTCGATATTGCCGACCGCGGCGATGCCGGCGGCGTTGACCAGGCCGTCGAGCCGGCCATGCTTTTGCTGGATCTCGGCCATGGCGCGCTGCCAGTCGGCTTCCACGGTGACGTCGAGGCTAATGTCGACGCCGGGGCGGCCGGCCAGGTCGCTGGCAATCGCCGTGCCACCGGCGCGCTTGACCGCCGCCGCAATGGCCGCGCCGATGGCGCCGGCACCACCGCTCACCAGCACGATCTTGTTGTTCAGGCCGGCCAAACGCGTCCCCGCAATTGCATTTTTTCGCATTGTCGAGCATTCATCGTCCAATGTCACCCATGCAGCCCGTCTGCCTGATCACCGGTGCATCCGCCGGCATCGGCACGGCACTGGCTTGGCAATTCGCCAAAGCCGGCCATGCGCTGGTGCTCACAGCGCGGCGCGAGGCGCAGCTTGCCGCGCTCGCCGATGAGATCGCGGCCGCCGGCCACGCCCGCCCGCTGGTGATCGCCGCCGACCTCGCCGCACCCGAAGGCCCGGCGCGCCTCGCCGCGGCGCTGGCTGAGCGCAGACTGGAGCCGGCTATCGTGGTCAACAATGCCGGCTTCGGCCTGCTCGGCGAGGCGGCCGAGCTCGACCGCGCGCGCCAGCTCGCCATGATCGATCTCAACGTGCGCGCGCTCACCGATCTCACGCTGCGCTGGCTCGACAGCGAGAGGCGCCACCGCGGCGGCATCCTCAATGTCGCCTCCGTTGCCGGCTTCCTGCCAGGTCACGGCATGGCGGTCTATCACGCCACCAAGGCCTATGTGATCTCGTTCACCGAGGCCCTGCACGCGGAGCTTAAGAGCGAGGGCGTGCGCGTCTGCGCGCTCTGCCCTGGCCCGGTGGAAACCGAATTCTTTGGCCGCGCCGGAATGCCGCAGGACTATTTCCCGGACTATATGACCCGCTCGGCGGAGCGGGTGGCGCGCGAGGGCTATGAAGGCTTCATGGCGGGCCACCGCGTGGTGGTGCCGGGCAAGCCCAACCGAATCATGAGCCTGCTGCCGCGGCTGCTGCCGCGCGCGCTCATGCTCGCCTTGACCGAACGGCGTTGGAACCGGGCCAGTCGCCGTGGCTGATTATCCCGGCTATCTTCGCTTACCTGAGACGGCATAGGATGCCGCTTCAACGATTGCGCCGGGACGCAGGGACATGGCCGAAAGCAACGCCGACGTGAAGAAAATGCCCTTCGAGCGGGCGATCGAGGAACTGGAATCGATCGTCAAGCGGCTCGAGGAAGGCAAGGTGCCGCTCGAGGAGTCGGTGGCGATCTACGAGCGCGGCGAGGCGCTCAAGAAACGCTGCGAGGAGCTGTTGCGCCAGGCCGAAGCGCGCGTAGAAAAGATCACGCTCGACGCCAACGGCAAGCCGACCGGCAGCGAACCGCTCGACGTGGATTGAGCGCTTCGTGCAGGTCAAGCGCAGGCTCGTCATCTATGTGCAGGGCTACGACCCGCGCGGGCTTGCCGAATATTACCGGATGTTCCGGCGCGAATACCGCCGCACTTGCGATCTTTATGGGCTGAACGGCACGATCGGCCGCCCTGAGAACGATCGCGAACGCTTCATCACCACCTGGGATGCGATCACCAGCGGCGACGGCTGGCGCGTGGCGACGCGCTACATGTTCCTGCGCTGGGAGGACATTATCCGCAAGGACTTCGCGCGCCCGACTTGGTGGAAGATCGTGCACCTGTATCGCACTTTCACGCTGGCCTTGTTCGAAGGCGTGGTGCGGCGCATCTTCAAGGCGCATTGGCGGTTCGGCCTGTTCCTGATCTACCCGTTCGTGCTGATGACAACCTTTGTGCTGCTCGGCATCATGGCCGGCGCGCTGGTCGCGAAACTTGCCGCCGCGCTCGGCGCGCCCGCGCTGGTGGGCGGCCTCATCGGCGCCGGCGCCGGGCTCGCCGCGTTCGTCGGCGTGCTCAAACTCACCGAGCCGCAAACCTATCTGCTTTACATGTGCGACGACGGCATCTCGACCTACCAGTTCGCTCACCGCCAGCGGCCGGATTGGGAGGAACGCATGGAGATCTTTGCCGGCTATGTGGTCGAGGCGGTGGCCGCCAGCGATGCCGACGAGGTGGTGATCGTCGGGCACAGTTCCGGTTCATTTCTGGCGATCGACGTGCTCGACCGTGCGCTGCAACGCGATCCGGACCTTGGCCACCGCGTGCCGCGCGTGCGCCTGCTCACCATCGGCGCCAATCTGCCGATTGTCGGCTTCCAGCCGACGGCGCAATGGTTCCGAGACCGGCTACGGCAGCTTGCGGTCGCGCCCGACATCGACTGGGTCGATTACCAGTCACGCCACGACGTCATGAATTTTTGGCCGTTCGACCCCATTGCGGGCCACGGCATCACGCTGGGCCAAGAACGGCGCAACCCGCTGGTGGTCCCCGTCAGCTTCCGCGACCTGTGGATACCGGACCATTTCGGCCGCCGGCGCTGGCGCTTTTTCCGGGCCCATTTCCAGTTCCTCCACGCCAATGAGCGGCCCGGGGCGGCCTATGACTACTATCTGATCTGCTGCGGGCCGTTAGACCTGATGAGCCGCGCCACCAGGCCCGCCGAGGCGGTTGCCGCCATGGTGGCGAAAACGGGGCCCGGCGCGGCCGGGGAAGCCGCCGAAGCCCCCGGCTGAATTGCCTGAAGGCGCGAAACTAGTGTAAGCCTCACAACAGAGTGTTCCAGGGGCGGCCGGTTGGCGCCCCCCGCCCTGCTGTGGAGCGAGTTTTGCCCGAAGCCTCCAAGACGCCACTGCTCGACCGCGTTCACGTCCCCAGCGACCTGAAGAACCTGTCGCCCGAGCAGCTCAGGCAGCTCGCCGACGAGCTGCGCTGGGAGACCATCGACGCGGTGGCCAAGACCGGCGGCCACCTCGGCGCCGGCTTAGGCGTCGTCGAACTCACCGTCGCGCTGCATTACGTGTTCGATACGCCCACCGACAAGCTGATCTGGGACGTCGGCCACCAGAGCTATCCGCACAAGATCCTCACAGGCCGGCGCGACCGCATCCGCACCATCAGGCAGGGCGGCGGCCTGTCGGGCTTCACCAAGCGCACCGAAAGCAAATACGATCCGTTCGGCGCCGCGCATTCCTCCACCTCGATTTCGGCCGCTCTCGGCATGGCGGTCGCCCGCGACCTCGCCGGCAAGACCAACAACGTCATCGCCGTCATCGGCGACGGCGCCATGTCGGCGGGCATGGCCTATGAGGCGATGAACAATGCCGGCGCGCGCAACGAGCGGCTGATCGTCATCTTGAACGACAACGACATGTCGATCGCGCCGCCGGTCGGCGCCATGTCGGCCTATCTGGCGCGGCTCGGCTCGGGCCACGCCTATCTCAAGCTACGCGACGTCGGCAAGCAGCTCACCCATCACCTGCCCAAGAGCTGGGATCGCGCCATCACCCGCGCCATTGAACACGCACGCGGCTATGTCACCGGCGGCACGCTGTTCGAGGAACTCGGCTTCTATTACGTCGGCCCCATCGACGGGCACAATCTCGACCACCTGCTGCCGGTGCTGCGCAACGTGCGCGACGCCGAGATCGGACCGATCCTGGTGCATGTGGTAACCCAGAAGGGCAAAGGCTACGCGCCGGCGGAAACTTCGGCCGACAAATATCACGGCGTGGTCAAATTCGACGTCGCCACCGGCGCACAGGCCAAATCGAAATCGAAGGCGCCGCAATATACCAAGGTGTTTGCGCAGAGCCTGATCAAGGAGGCGCGCAAGGACGACAAAATCGTCGCCATCACCGCGGCCATGCCTTCCGGCACCGGGCTCGATCTATTCGAAAAAGAATTTCCCAAGCGCTTTTTCGACGTCGGCATTGCCGAGCAGCACGCCGTGACCTTCGCCGGCGGCCTGGCGACGGAAGGCTTCAAGCCGTTCGCGGCCATCTATTCGACCTTCCTGCAGCGGGCCTATGACCAGGTGGTACACGACATCGCGATCCAGCGGCTACCGGTACGCTTCGCCATTGACCGCGCCGGCCTGGTCGGCGCCGACGGCCCGACCCATGCCGGCGCATTCGACGTTGCCTATCTCGGCTGCCTGCCCGGTTTCGTGCTGATGGCAGCCGCCGACGAAGCCGAGCTGGTGCACATGGTGGCAACGCAAGTGGCCATCGACGACCGGCCGTCCGCGCTACGCTATCCGCGCGGCGAAGGCCTCGGCGTGCCGATGCCGGATGAAGGCAAGCCGCTCGAGATCGGCAAGGGCCGCATTCTGCGCGAAGGCCACAAGGTGGCGTTGCTTTCGTACGGCGCGCGGCTCGGCGAATGCCTGAAAGCCGCCGACGAGTTGGCCGCGCTGGGCCTGTCCACCACGGTCGCCGATGCGCGTTTCGCCAAGCCGCTCGACGTCGATCTGCTTTTGCGGCTTGCGCGCGAGCACGAGGTGCTGATCACCATCGAGGAAGGCGCGATCGGCGGCTTCGGCGCGCACGTGCTGCAAACGCTCGCGGAACAGGGCCTGCTCGACCGCGGTCTGAAGGTGCGCAGCATGGTGCTGCCGGATGTCTTCGTCGATCAGGACTCGCCTGCCGCCATGTATGCGACCGCCGGCCTCGACGCCCGTGCCATTGTCGCCAAGGCGTTCGAGACGCTCGGCAAGGACGCCGCGGCCGAGGCGGTGAAGCTGGCGTAAAAGCCCGCAACCGATGCCTCCCCGCCAACGTGCGGATCGACTGCTGGTGGAGCGGGGCCTATTCGAAAGCCGCGCCAAGGCGCAAGCCGCGATCGCTGCGGGTCTGGTCAGCGCCAACGACGTCACCGTGCGCAAGCCTTCCGAGGAAATCCCGATCGATGCGATGTTGCGCGCCAGCGCAGCGCATCCTTACGTCTCGCGGGGCGGCTTAAAGCTTGCGGCGGCGCTCGATCATTTCGGCTTTGACCCCGAGGCTAAAGTCTGCCTCGACGTCGGCGCCTCCACCGGCGGCTTCACGCAGGTACTGCTGGAGCGCGGCGCGGCCAAGGTCTACGCGATCGATGTCGGGCATAGGCAATTGCACGAAAGCCTGCGGGCACTGCCTGAGGTGGTATCGTTGGAGGAGACCGACATCCGTGCGCTCTCCCCTGCCCGCCTCGCCGAGCAGCCCGATTTCATCACCGTCGATGTCAGCTTTATCTCGCTCAAGCAGGTCTTGCCGGCGGCGCTTCGCTTGGCGAAGCGGCCGGCGCAGTTCGTGGCGCTGATCAAGCCGCAATTCGAGGCCGGCCGCGCCCACGTCAAGAAGGGCATCGTGCGCGATCAGGCCGTGCACGCCGCGGTCTGCGCAGATATCTCGGCGTTTGTGGCCACGCTCGGCTGGCGCGTGCTTGGCGTTATCCCGTCACCGATCGCCGGCGGCGACGGCAATGCCGAATTCCTGCTGGGCGCCGCGCGTGACTGAACAGCTCACGATTGACCGCCTCGGCCATCGCGGCGACGGCATGGCCGATACAGCGTCCGGGTCGGTCTACGTACCCTACACGCTGCCGGGCGAAACGGTGACCGTGGAGCGCGTGCCCGGTCATCCCGACCGCCGCCATCTCGTCCATGTCGACAAGCCGAGCCGCGAGCGCGCTGAGCCGATCTGCAAGCATTTCGGCCAATGCGGCGGCTGCGCTATGCAACATTGGTCGCTCGCCGAATATCATCTATGGAAGCGCGAACTCGTGGTGGAAGCGCTCGCCCATGTCGAATTGGTGGCACCGGTTGCGCCGCTGATCGACGCCCACGGGCAAGGCCGCCGGCGCGCGGTGCTGCATGCGCGGCGTGGCGAGCACGACGTGCTGGAGGTCGGTTTCACCGCCCCGCGCGCGCACCACATCGTTGCCATCGACGCCTGCCCCATTCTGAGCGACGGGCTCGCCGGCGCTATCCCGGCGGCCTGGGCGATTGCCGAGACGCTCAAGCCCATGCAGAAACCGCTCGACATCCAGGCGACCGCCACCGATACCGGCCTCGACGTTGATGTGCGCGGCTCCGGCCCGCTTTCCGCAAGTGATATGGCCGCGCTCGCCCGCAGCGCGCAGGCGCACCAGCTCGCCCGCCTCACCCGCCACGGCGAATTGGTAGCGCAAGCGACCCAACCGCTCTTGAAGGTCGGCCCCGCCCATGTGCCGCTGCCGCCCGGCGCCTTCCTGCAGGCGACGGCCGAAGGCGAGGCGACGCTGGCGCGGCTGGTAATTGGGCACGTGGGCAACGCCAAACGTGTCGCTGACCTGTTCGCCGGCATTGGCCCCTTTGCCTTGAGATTGGCCGAGCGCGCGCGCGTGACGGCCGCCGACAGCGAGGCGAGCGCGATCGAAGCGCTCAAGCGCGCGGCGGCGACCGCGACCGGCTTGAAGCCGGTAGAAGCGTCAGTGCGCGACCTGTTCCGTCGCCCGTTCATGGCCGCGGAGCTGAAGACTTTCGATGCCGTGGTGTTCGACCCGCCACGCCAGGGCGCCGACGCCCAAGCGCGCGAGCTCGCCATCAGTGCGGTGCCGGTCGTGGTGGCGGTGTCGTGCGACGCCCTGACCTTCGCGCGCGATGCGCGCATCCTGGTGGACAGCGGCTACAAGCTCGTGACGGTGACGCCCGTCGACCAGTTCCGCTATTCGCATCACGTGGAGATCGTGGCGAAATTCGCACGCTAGCGCGCGTTTAATGGAACTCAAAGCCGCCCCAGCGCTCCTTCCACATGGTCTCGCCGATGGTGCAGGAAATGCGCGGCGCCAGCGCCGAGGCCGGCATGACCCGCGGCTTGGGCTCGCGGCCGGCGACTTCCAGCACCAACTTCTCACGCGTCGCTTCGACGAATTTCGCGCGCTCGCGGATCGGCACCACGAAGGCGCCCGGACCGCCGATCACGCAGTCCTCGTAGTAAATGTCGAGATTTTTGATATCCATGGTGCCGGCGGTTGTGCGCTTGAGCATGATCGGCAAGCCGTTGATGGTGATGCCGGCGGCGATCACCTCGTCGCGCACCGGCGTGACCAAAGATCCGGAATTGTTGGCGCCGTCACCGGACACGTCGATGACGCGGCGCAGGCCGTGATAGCCGCTGGTGTCGAACAACGGCTTGGCAAAACGCAACGCGCCGGAAATCGAGGTGCGCGAGGCACGGCGATAGGGCGCGGCCGCGATCTCGGCGGCCACGCTGTCTGCCGATTCCGGCCCTTCAATGAGCCGCCACGGCACCACAACGCGCTGATCGAACTGTCCGGCCCATTCGATATAGGTGATGGCGATCTTGCCGTTGGCGCCTTCGCGCAGCGCGCCCATGAATTCTTTCGAGGTGAGCGCCATGGCGTAGCCTTCGCGCTGCAGCGCCTGCTCGTCCGGATCCATCGAGTAAGAGACATCGACCGCGAGCACGATCTCGACGTCGACCGGGATGGCGCCCGGGCTCCTGTCGGCAAGGCGCGGGCGGCCCGGTGCCGCCCAAACCGCGACGGAAAAAGCCGCAATCGCAAGCGCCGCCGCCGCACCGGCAGCGGCCCAGACCAGACGATGTCGCCCCATGTGGCACTCCCCGCAAGGACGGAAGAATGCTGGCACGCGGCCGGGGCGAAAAAAAGGCTGCTTACCCCTCCAGGGCTTCGGTGTCGACGATCTCGATGCCGAAGCCGCTTAAGCCCACATAGGTGCGCTTGCTGGAGGAAAGCAGCCGGATGGAGGAAATGCCGAGATCTTTCAGGATCTGCGCGCCGAGGCCGATCTCGCGCCATTGCCGCGAGCGCGCGGCGTCGGTGCCGGTATCACCCTCGTGCGGGATTTCCGCCACCGGCACGCCGGCGGTGCCGTCGCGCAAATAGACGATGACGCCGCAGCCAGCCGCCTTGAAGCGCGTCAGCGCCGCATGGATCGGCTTGGCGCCGCCGAACACGTCGCCAATCACATCGGCGCGGTGCAGCCGCGCCGGCACGCCCGTGCCGTCGCCGATGTCGCCGTAAACGAACGCCATGTGATGCACGCGGTCGAACGGCGTCACATAGGCATAGCCGCTGAGCGGACCGATCTCGGAGCCGACGTGGAATTCGCCCACCCGTTCGACCAGCTTGTCGCGGTTTTGCCGGTGGGCGATCAGCTCGGCGATCGAAACCTGAACGAATTTATGTTTCGCGGCGAAGGCCGCAACTTGCGGTCCCCGCATCACCGTGCCGTCGTCGTTGGTCAGTTCCGACAGCACGCCGACCGGCGGTAGCTTTGCCAGACGGCAAAGATCGATACAGGCTTCGGTATGGCCAGAGCGCATCAGCACGCCGCCTTGGCGCGCAACCAGTGGAAACACGTGGCCGGGGCGCACGAAATCGGCGGCGCCGCTGTTGTCATTGGCGAGCGCGCGCACGGTGTTGCAGCGCTCCTCGGCCGAGATGCCGGTGGTGAGCCCGTGCCGCACGTCGACCGAAACGGTAAAGGCGGTGCCGAGCGGCGCGTCATTCTTGGCCACCATGGGATCGAGATGCAGCTTGCGCGCCTGCTCGGCACCGAGCGGCGCGCAGACGATGCCGGAGGTGTTGCGGATGATGAAGGCCATCTTTTCCGGCGTGCAGAGCGAGGCGGCCACGAACAGGTCGCCCTCGTTCTCGCGGTCGTCGTCGTCGGTGACCACGACGATCTCGCCCTTGGCGAAAGCCTTGATCGCGGCATCGACGCGCTGGTGACTGTCGGACACTCGGGCTACCTCGCTGGCGTCAGGGCGTGAACGGCCATGCCGTCCCCTCGCCCACCTGACCGCGATGCATGAGATAGTGATCGGCCAGCACGCATGCCACCATGGCTTCACCGATCGGCACCGCGCGGATGCCGACGCATGGATCGTGGCGGCCTTTGGTTACCACTTCGGTGTCGCGACCGTAGCGGTCGACGGTCTTGCGCGGGGTGAGGATCGACGAGGTCGGCTTGGCCGCGAAACGGGCGACGATCTGCTGGCCGGTCGAGATGCCGCCGAGAATACCGCCGGCATGGTTGGACAGGAACACCGGCTTGCCGTCGTTTCCCATGCGCATCTCGTCGGTATTATCCTCGCCGCTCATCGCGGCGGTGGCAAAACCGTCGCCGATCTCCACGCCCTTGACGGCGTTGATACCCATCAGCGCGGTGGCCAGATCGCCGTCGAGCTTGGCATAGACCGGCGCGCCCAGGCCCGGCGGCACGCCGTCCGCCACCACCTCGATCACCGCGCCGCAGGAGGAGCCGGCCTTGCGCACGCCGTCGAGGTATTCCTCGAAGAACTTTGCTTGTTTGGCGTCCGGGCAGAAAAACGGGTTGTTGCCGATCTCGTTCCAGTCCCAGCGCGCGCGATCGATCTTGTGCGGACCCATCTGGATGAGCGCGGCGCGCACGTTCAAGCCGGGCACGATCTTACGGGCGATGGCGCCGGCGGCGACGCGCGCCGCGGTCTCGCGCGCCGAGGCGCGCCCGCCGCCGCGATAATCGGTGATGCCGTATTTGACGTCGTAGGTGTAGCCGGCATGGCCCGGCCGGTATTTATCCTTGATCTCGGAATAATCGCGCGAGCGCTGATCGACGTTCTCGATCATGAGCATGATCGGCGTGCCGGTGGTGACCTGCTCACCCGTTTTCTCGTCGGTGAACACGCCGGACATGATCTTTACGGCGTCCGGTTCCCGGCGCTGGGTGGTGAAGCGCGACTGGCCCGGCCGGCGCTTGTCGAGATACTGCTGGATGTTGGCGACGGTGAGCGGAATGCGCGGCGGGCAGCCGTCGACCACGCAGCCGATCGCCACCCCATGGCTTTCGCCGAAGCTGGTGAAGCGGAAAATATGGCCGAAGGTGTTGAACGACATGGCTATTTATCACTGTGCGCAAAGGTTGGTACCGCGCGGCTCCGCGGGGGTCAAATAAGCAGCGCGAAAGTGCCTAACGCGGCGGAAATGCCGGGCTTTGCCCCGCGCCGGCTCAGGCGTAGCGCGTCAGCTGCCCGCCCTCGAACACATAGACCTCGCCTTGCGCGATATCGACGAGCGGGGCGGCGGCCGGCCTGGCGATGCCGAGCACCGCCATCAACCCGCGCGCGGTGCCGCCATGGGCGGTGACGACCGTGTCCTGGCTCAAAGCCTCGTACCAGGCACGCATGCGCGCGGCGACCGTCTCGTAGCTTTCGCCACCCGGCGGCTGGAAATGCCATTTGTCGTGCTCGCGTGCGGCGAGCAGTTCCGAATCGCGCCCCCGCAATTGGGCAAGCGTAAAGCCCTCCCATCGCCCGAAGCATATCTCTATCAGCCGTGACTCGATGCGGTAGCCTTGCGCGCCCAGGCCAAGCGCCGGGCGCGCCAATTCCATGGTCTCGCGCGCGCGGCCCAGCGGGCTCGATGCGTAGTCGAGCGCGGCGGCATCGACACCCTGCTTGTCGAACAGGTTGCGCAGGATCTCGCCGCAATGGGCGGCTTGCGCGCGCCCGCGCGCGTTGAGCGGAATGTCCTGATGGCCCTGCAGGCGGCGTTCGACGTTCCAGTCGGTCTCGCCGTGGCGGATGTAATAGATGGTGGGCGGCGGCATAGCGCGCCCGCTAGTCATCCTTGCCGACCGTGATGTCCGGTGCGTCGGGATTCTTGATACCGACGATGTGATAGCCGGCGTCGACGTGGTGGATTTCCCCGGTCACACCACTCGACATGTCGGAGAGGAAATAGACCCCGGTTTTGCCGATGTCCTCCAGCGTCACGTTACGCCGCAGTGGCGTGTTGTATTCGTTCCACTTCAAGATGTAGCGGAAATCGCCGATGCCGGAGGCGGCCAGCGTCCTAATCGGACCGGAAGAGATGGCGTTGACGCGAATGTTTTTGATGCCGAGATCGGCGGCGAGATAGCGTACAGAAGATTCCAACGCCGCCTTGGCCAGCCCCATGACGTTATAGTGCGGCATCCATTTCTCAGCGCCGTAATAAGTGAGTGTGAGCATCGAGCCGCCATTGGTCATCAGTTTTTCGGCGCGCTGGGCGACGGCCGTGAACGAGTAGCAGCTCACCTGCATGGTCTTGGTGAAATTATCCAGCGTGGTATCGACGTAGCGGCCGTCGAGTTGGTCCCTGTCCGAATAGGCAATGGCGTGCACCAGAAAATCGAGCGAGCCCCAGGCCGACTGCACCGCGGCGAACACCGCGTCCATGGAGGCCGGATCGGTAACGTCACAATGACCGGCCACCAGGCCGCCCACTTCCTCGGCCAGCGGCTCGACGCGCTTCTTGATTGCATCGCCTTGGTAGGTGAAGGCGATCTCGGCGCCCTGGTCGCGGCAGGCGCGCGCGATGCCCCAGGCGATCGAGCGGTTATTGGCCACGCCCATGATCAGGCCGCGTTTGCCGCGCATCAGACCTGAGATTTCCGGCATAAGCTTTCCTGGCTTGGCCGGGTGAGCGCCGGCTGCTCCCCTATGGCATAGGGTCTTTAGGCCATCAAGCAAACGGATCAGGCGGAGAGTTTCGTCTGTTAATTCCAATCGTTTCAGGGAATACGATTGGTTTCGAGGGGTTATTTCAATCGGTTGAACGAGGAGGGCCGGCTTGGCCACGTTCCAGCAGAAGGTTGAGGCGGCGATCCCGGCGCTGCGCCGCTATGCCCGGGCGCTGACGCGCGATGCCGACATCGCCGACGATCTGGTCCAGGACACGCTGGTGCGGGCGCTGCGCTCGGAACACCTGTTCCAGGGCGAGGAGATCCGCAGTTGGCTGTACACGATCCTGACCAACCTCAACCGCAACCGGCTGCGCTCGCTGGCGCGCCGTCCGATGCTGACATCGCTTGAGGACAACGACGCGCCCGATCTCGCGGGGCCGGAAGCCGGCGGCCGCGACATCGAGCGCGCGCTCGCGCTGCTGGTGGAGGAGCAGCGCGCGGCGCTGCTGCTGGTGGTGCTGGAGGGCCTCAGCTATCGCGAGGTCGCCGAGGTGCAAGGCGTGCCGATCGGCACCGTGATGTCGCGTCTGGCGCGCGCGCGCGTCCAGATCAAAACCTATCTCGAAGGCGGGCGCCCGGCGCTGCGCCGCGTGAAATGAAAGACAAGGTGAAGCCATGACGACGCAAGATTCACCCGTGACCGAGGACGAGCTGCACGCCTATGTCGACGGCGAATTGCCGGTTGACCGCAAGGAAGCCGTCGCCGCCTGGCTGACCGCCCATCCCGCTGAAGCCGCGACGGTCGCCGCGTGGCGGGCGCAGGCCGAGGCTATCGCTGCGCGCTACGGCGCGGTCGCTGGCGAGCCGGTGCCGGAGCGGCTCAAGCTCGACCAGATCATGCGGCAGGGCCGCCCGCGCCGTTCGCTGGCCGCGCTCGCCGCCGTCGCCGCCATTGTGGCCTTCGTCGTCGGCGGCGCCGCCGGCTGGATGGCGCGCGGCGCATCCGCGGCCGCACCCAGCAGTTCCGGCTCGATCACCGCAGACGCGCTGGAGGCGCACAAGCTCTATGTGGTCGAAGTCCGTCACCCGGTGGAAGTGCCGGGCAGCGAGCGCGCGCACATGACGGCATGGCTGTCGAAGCGGCTCGGCTATGCGCAGCGCATTCCCGACCTGCAATCGATCGGCCTCAAACTGGTCGGCGGAAGGCTGCTGCCGGGCCCGACCGGCGCCGCCGCGCTTTACATGTACGAGGGGCCGTCGGGCGAGCGCTTCACACTCTATTGCGCCAAGGCGGCGGAACCGGAAAGCGCGCTGCGCTTCAAGGCCGGTCGGCAATTCGCAGCCTTCACCTGGATCGACGACAAGGCCGGCTATGTGGTGAGCGGGCCGGACAACCGCGACCGGCTCGAGAAGGTCACCAAGAAGATCTACGAGCAGGTGGACAAAAGCGGCGCGCGCAAGTCCTGATCACTCCATGTCCGCGCGCGGGTCGTAGGGCTTATTGTCGCGCCATTTCTTCATCAGCTCATTGAAGGCTTCGTCGGAGCCTTCTGGCAACACGATGCGCACGGTGGCGAGCAGGTCGCCGGTGCCGCTCTTGGCTTTCAGCCCCTTACCCTTGAGGCGGAAAGTGCGGCCCGAATTGGTGCCGGCCGGGATTGCCAGCTCCACCGCGCCGTCGAGCGTCGGCACCCGCACCTTAGCCCCGAGCGCCGCTTCATAAAGCGTGATCGGCAGGTCGAGCCGCAGATCTGAACCGTCCGGCTTGAACAGCGGATGCGGTGCGACATTGACCGTGATCAGCGCGTCGCCGGCCTTGCCGGTGGCGCTCGGCCAGCCCTGGCCTTTGAGCCTGATCTGCTGGCCGCTCAACATGCCGGCGGGAATCTTGACCTCGACGTCTTTTCCCGTGGGCAGATGCACGCGTGCCTTGGTGCCCTTGGCCGCGTCCGGCAGGCCGATGGTGAGCGAGGCGTGCAGGTCCTGGCCGGTCGCGGGCGCGCCGAAATCCTCCTGCGCGAACTGCGGGCCGCGGCCGCCGCGCGCCGCGCCGCCGAACATGTCGCGCAAGATGTCCTCGAAGCCGCCGCCGCGGGATCCGCCGGCGCCGCCCGCGCGCTGAAAACCGTCGGGTCCAAAGCTGAAGCTCTCGAAATGCGCGCCGCCCGGCCCGCTGCGGAAGCCGCCGCCGGGCTGCGCGCCGAAGCCCTCGTAGCCCTGGAAACGCGGCTTGCCCTCGGCGTCGATCTCGCCGCGGTCGAAGGCCTTGCGCTTCTCATCGTCGCCGACGATCTCGTAGGCGGCGTTGAGCTCGGCGAAGCGCGAGGCGGCCTTGGGATCGTGCTTGTTGGCGTCGGGATGCAGCTTCTTGGCTTGCCGCCGGAAGGCGCTCTTGATCTCGGCCTCGCTCGCACCCTTCGATACCCCCAGAACCTGGTAGGGGTCGCGCATCCTTTAGTTCTCCGTGAAAATCCCCTGCCCGCCGGCCGAACGCCGGCGACTCAAGCCTTAAATGTGGGGTCCAAACCGCCCGGATGCAACGCGCGACCGGCTAGAGGCGGAAGTTCAGGAGCGTTTCCAGGGCTTGAGGCTGCGCACTTCCCAAGAGCCCTTGCCCTGCTTGCAGGCTTCGCCCTGCATCCAGGCCTCGGCGTCGCCGTTGACATAGCTCGCCAGGAAATCCCGGCAGGTGCGGCCGTCCTGGGTGTAGCCCGAGGCGATCGGCGTGACGGTGCCGCGCGCGCCGCTGCGCGGATTTTCCCACGGCAGACTGGCGTCCTTCCTGCCGCGCCGGAGCACCTCGCTGACGGCGGCGCGGGCGTAAACCAAATCGTCGTCGGGCGGCAGTTTGCTCGCTTCCTTGGTTCCGGGCGGCGGCGTGATTGAGGCGGTGGTGTCGGTCTTGTTGCCGCCAAAGAAGGAATCGAGCTGGTAGGAAAGGCTGCAGCCGCCGCCGGCCAGCGCCAAAATCAGTACCGCTGCTGCCGCCGGGCCGCGCCATAGGCGAGCGGGCGCACATCCTCTATATAGGCGGCAACGACGACCAACTACACCGGCCACGCGAGCGCTCCGAGAAATGTCCGATACGGTGCCGATTGAACACCCAACCTGGTTAACGAGTGGTGATTTCACCGCCGCGGACGACCCATTGCGGCTGTTTGCCGCCTGGCTGGAGAATGCCACCACCTCGGAACCGCGCGATCCGACCGCCATGACGCTGGCGACGGTCGACGCCGACGGGCTACCGAATGCCCGGATGGTGCTGCTGAAGGGCGCCGATGAGCGGGGTTTCGTCTTCTACACCAACATGGACAGCCCAAAGGGCCGTGAGCTCACCGTCCAACCCGCCGCGGCGCTGGTATTTCATTGGAAATCGACCAACCGGCAGGTGCGCGTGCGCGGACCGGTGGAGCGCGTCAGCGACGCGGAAGCCGATGCCTATTTCGCCAGCCGGCCCAAGCAGGCGCAGATCGGCGCCTGGGCGAGCAAGCAGTCATCGCCGCTGGAAAGCCGGCCCGTCTTCGAGCAGGCGGTCGCGCGCTACGCCGCAAAATACGCCGTCGGTGAGGTGCCGCGGCCGCCTTATTGGTCCGGCTACCGGATCATACCGCGCTCAATCGAATTCTGGCAGGAGCGGCCGTTCCGCCTGCATGATCGCATCGAATTCAAGCGGCCGCAGCCGGGCGCGCCCTGGAGCAAGACGCGGCTGTTTCCGTGAGCTAGCATCAGCCTATGCCCAATTCACAAAGCAATCAGCCGCGCCGCACGCTGCTCCTCACCGGAGCGAGCCGCGGCATCGGACATGCGACCGTCAAGCGCTTCTCGGCCGCCGGCTGGCGGGTAATCACCTGCTCGCGCCACCCGTTCCCGGAGAATTGCCCGTGGGACGCAGGACCCGAGGACCACATCCAGGTCGATCTCGCCGACGAGGCCAAGACCCTGGAGGCGGTCGAGGAAATCAAGAGCCGTCTGGACAGCAACGAGCTGCACGCGCTGGTCAACAACGCCGCCATCTCGCCCAAGGCCGAGGGCGGCAAGCGCATGGGCACGCTCGATACCGCCATCGAGGTCTGGCACCAAGTGTTCCAGGTCAACTTCTTCGGGCCGATCATGCTGGCGCGCGGGCTGTTGGAGCAACTCAAAGCCGCCAAGGGCTCGGTGGTGAACGTGACGTCCATTGCCGGTTCGCACGTGCACCCGTTCGCGGGCTCGGCCTACGCCACCTCGAAGGCGGCGCTCGCCTCGCTGACGCGCGAGATGGCCTTCGACTTCGGCCGCCTCGGCATAAGGGTCAATGCGATCGCGCCGGGCGAAATCGACACGCCGATCCTGTCGCCCGGCACCGACAAGATCGTCGAGCAGATCCCACTACACCGGCTCGGCACGCCCGACGAGGTGGCCAAGATCATCTACGTGCTGTGCACGGACACGAGCAGTTATGTGAACGGCGCCGAGATCCACATCAACGGCGGGCAGCATGTGTGAGGGCGGACGACACGCTCAGCTCACAACCACTTCCGCCATTTGAAATACATGTAGGGCAGCACCGCGGCGACCACCATCACCAAGATCGCCAGCGGATAGCCGAAGTGCCAGTCGAGCTCCGGCATGTGCTTAAAGTTCATGCCGTAGACCGAGGCGATCAGCGTCGGCGGCATCAGCACCACCGCGGCCACCGAGAAGATCTTGATGATGTTGTTCTGCTGGATGTTGACCACGCCCAGCATGGCGTCGAGCAGGAAGGTGATCTTGTTGGTGAGGTAGCTGGCGTGGTCGGTGAGCGAGACCACGTCGCGCTGCATCGACTGCAATTGCGTGCGCGTGTCCTTGGGCCACTTCATGCCTTCCGCCTCGTTGGCGAGGAACAACAGCAAGCGGCCGATCGAGACCAGGCTCTCGCGCACTTTCGACGTCAGGTCGCCCTTGCGGCCGAGTGCCTTGAGCACGTCGTTGTAGGACGGCGGCCCCATCTTCTCGTCCGGCTCGAAGATCGTATGCGAGATCTGGTCGACCTCGCCACCGATGCGCTCCTGGATGTCGGCGGCGCGATCGATCACGGCGTCGAGCAGATCCATCAGCACGCTGTCGCCCGAGATCTTTGGCGGGCAAAGCCGGGCCAATTTGTGCTCGACGATGGCGAACGGGCGCGGCTCGTCGTAGCGAACGGTGACCAGGCGGTGAGCGGCCAGGATGAAGGTCACCGGCGTGGTCTTCGGCGCCGTGTCCGAATGGCACATCAGCGTCGCCGTCATGTAGCGGGCGCTGTTTTCCACGTAGAGACGGCTACTGACCTCGATCTCTTGCATTTCCTCGCGCGTCGGCACCGCGATGCCGAGCATGCGCTCGACCAGCTTGTCTTCCTGCAAGGTGGGCGAGACCAGGTCGATCCAGACCGCCGCGTCCGGCGGCGGCGCGTCGGGTTCGGCGGTGACACGTTCGAGCGACGCGCCGTGCGGAACGTAGACCGAGAGCATGCATTCACCGTCATGCGAGCCAAGCGGGCCGTCTCTCATGACCCGATCACGCAGACTTTCGCAAGACAATAAATGCCGGCCGCGGCCGCGTCAGCGCGGCCCACGCGTATCCAGCGTGGCGAGGTGAGTGCTGAAGCGCTAGCTGGCGTCGCGGCCGGCGGCCGCGTCAGTCGCTGTCGTAAGGGCTCTGGCGGGTCTCATGGGTGTTGCGCCGCGCACTTTGATGGCGAACGGCGGCAGCCACCGCGGAAATGCCGATCTTGCCGTAGCGGTTGTCGAGCTTGGTATAGTGCCTCCGGGAGTCTTGGCTCTGCTCCGTTGCCCGTGTCGCGTCCATTGTCTCGGTCTCCGGTCCGTCCTTGGTTGTCAGCGGCTGGCTAACTGGTCGCCAACTGGGGCGGAATTGCGCACGCTTCGGTAACGTCTCGTGACATTTTGTTGCCGAGGGCACGCACGAGGCAGGTTCCCCTATACGCTTTGTTAAGATAAACCTTTCGTTAAAGACTGGCGGGCAAGTTCGGCCGGACGGCGGTTTGGCCAGGGGCCTCGGACCCGCAAAAAGGCGTATGCGGTATTCTTGCAACAGGTCCACAGGAAGGGCCCGTCAAGACACCGGAAATCGTGGCTTTAGCGCGGATTTTTCGGTTAATTGCGGCCTTCGGGGATTCCAGTCGGAGCCTCGTGGGGCTGCGGCAAAAGAGGAAGAAAATGGCGACAAGGGGGTTGCTACTGGTCCTGTTCAGCGCCGGCCTCGTGCTGGGCGGCTGCATGCAGTCCACGCTCGAGCCTGCGTCAACGGCCAATCTCACCTCGCGCGACAAGAAGCTACTGGCGGCGGCACCCTACGAAGAGTCGTCGATCCCCGATCCCTATAAGCGCCACATCGTCACCTATCACCGCAAGGAAGCACCCGGAACGATCGTGATCGATTCCGACGCGCGCTATCTCTACTACGTCCTGCCCGGCGGCAAGGCGATCCGCTACGGCGTCACCGTCGGCGAGGAAGCGCTGGCCTGGTCGGGGGTGGCCAAGATCGGTCGCAAGCAGGAATGGCCGTCCTGGACGCCGACCGCCGAGATCAAGCAGCGCCTGGACGGCGTGCCGAATTATGTCGGCCCTGGCCCGCAAAATCCGATGGGCGCGCGCGCCATGTACCTCTATGAGGACAAGAAGGACACGCTTTACCGCATCCATGGCACCAACCAGCCCGAATATATCGGCCAGGCGATTTCGTCGGGCTGCATTCGCATGACCAACGAGGACGTCATCGACCTCTACAAGCGGGTGAAGCCGGGCACGGTGGTGGTGGTGCTGGCGCCCGGCCAGGGCGATTCGCCGTTCAATCCGCAGAAAATGGCGGCCGCCAGCGGCCGCAACCTCGTTCCGTGAGCTAAAGCGCGCAAGCGCTGACGCAGACGGCGCCGGACGCAAAGTCGCGGCGCCGTTTTACTTTTCAAGAAACTTGCGAACGGATCAGGTTGCCAATTCGATGCGGACGATTTCGGGCGGCACGCCGAGCCGCAGCGGCACCTTGCTGCAGCCGAGCCCGCCCGAGACGATCATGTGGCGCCCGCGCTCCTTTATGTGCCCGTAGATGAAACGCTCGCCATATTTCGACGGCACCCAGACCGGCGGCAGCAGCGGCAGGCGAATCTGGCCGCCATGGGTATGGCCGGCGATGGTCAGCGCGACGCGTTCCGGCACAGTTGTGAAGATGTCGGGCTCGTGGGCCAGCAAGATCACCGGGTCGTCGGTGGTGACGTGGTTGAGCGTGCCGGGCAGATCGTCGACGCCGCGGAATTCGCCGGGCCCAATGATATAGGCGAGTTGATCGCCGAGGCCGGCCAGCCAGAAGCGGCGGCCCTTCTCGCCGAGCAGAACCGCCTCGTTTTCCATGACCGGAATGCGCACATCGGCCAAGGCTTTGCGCACGCCGGCGATGTCGTACCACCAATCGTGATTGCCGAGGACGCAATAGACGCCGAGCGGGGCGGTGAGACGCGCCAGTTCCGCCGCCCAGGCGGCGTGCGGCACGACTTCTGTGACGAAGCGATGCGTGGCAAAATAGTCGCCCAGCACGACGACGAGGTCGCTGCCGAGAGAGTTGCCGGCATCGACCACCTGGCGCACGCGCGCGATGCCCATATTGGGCCCGCCGGCATGCAGGTCGGCGATCACGGTGATGGTCAGGCGCCGGGCCCCTCGCCAGCCCGGTGGCTGCAGCTGGTAATTGGTGACGATGAGGTCGTGGGCGGCCTCAACGGCGGCATAGGCGGTGGTGCTGGGCATCAACACACCGGCAAAGCCGGTCAGCCCTAGCCCGGCCTTGATAAAGCCGCGGCGGGTCACGCCCCCGGACCCGGGCTGGCGCGCGGGGTGGACGATGCCTTCGGAGGGCCGAATGGTCATAAGCAAAGAGCTAGCCCGGATGTGTGAACGTACGATGGCCGAAGGCTGAGAGTTTGCTCGAATGATTAACGCGCGTCGGCCAGAGCCGGGCGCGGCCGCGGCAGCGGAACTTTTGGCGGTTCCTGCACATCCCACTCGCAAATCCGATAGCCGCGGCTGCGCTCCACGATATCGAGATGGATGTGGCCGTTATGGTGGGCATCGGCTCCGGGCCCGAGCACGGTGGTGAAGCGCCGGCAGGCGGAATCACGTAATGCTTCGCGGAAATCCTTCGCCACCGTCATGTCGGTTAGCCCGATCACGCGGCCGTCGTCGAGCGTAAAGGCGCGCACGTCGACGGCGTTGCCGTGGCCGTGCTCGGAAAGCTTGGCGCCCGGCACGCGGTTGCGGGGGCGACATTCGTAATCGTCGTAGGTGTCGATGCTGTGCAAATTAGCGCCGAGCACGGCGGTCCGTGGCGCCGCCTCGTCGCGCAGCCAGGCGGTCAGCGATTCCGCCATTGCGCAGCGCAGCACCGGCTGCGGCTTGAGCTCGATGCGGGTCTTGTCGGCAAGCCACACGGCGTCGAGCCGGACCATGTCGCGGCCGCCGCAGGCGCCCGGCCCGATCAGCCACGGCATGGGCTCGATCTCGGCCATGGCGGCGAGGCGTCCATCGCAAGGCGTCGGCGCGCTGCTGACGTCGGTTGCATCGAATTCAAGGCCCGCGACCGCCTCCGCAAAAGAGCGCGGTTCAACCCAGATCGGGGGCCGCGGATGCGGCAGCGGGATGGGCTCGGCGGCGGCCATGCCGCAGCCCAGGCCCGCTAGCAGCATGATCGCGATCAGTCCCCTCATGGTGGCGATGTCGAGCGAGGATTGCGGCAATTCCGGGGTCCGGGCTAACCTTGCAATCGGCTGGTTGAGGGACCAGCCCAAGAGGGCGAAAAGCCCGGAAAGAGACTTTAAGAGGGGAAACGCCATGCTCGGGCTGATGCAGGATTGGCCGCTGCTGTGCCACCGCATCATCGACCACGCCGCCACCTATCACGGCGAGCGCAAGATCATTACCCGCTCGATCGAGGGCCCAATCCATGAGACCAATTACGCCGGAATCCGCACCCACGCCTTGAAGGTGGCGCAGCGGCTCGACAAGGATGGCATCAAATCCGGCGACCGGGTGGCGACGCTGGCCTGGAACACCTGGCGGCATCTAGAGGCCTGGTACGGCATCCTCGGCATCGGCGCGATCTATCACACCGTCAACCCGCGTCTGTTCCCCGGGCAGATCGCCTGGATCATCAATGACGCCGAAGACCGCGTGCTGATCACCGATCTCACCTTCGTGCCGCTGTTGGAAAAGATCGCCGGCAAGCTCACCACCATCGAGCGCTACATCGTGCTCACCGACGCCGCCCACATGCCGCAGACGACGTTGAAGAACGCGGTCGCCTACGAGGATTGGATCGGCGGCGAGGACGGCGATTTCCAATGGCGCTCGTTCGACGAAAACACCGCCGCCGGCATGTGCTACACCTCCGGCACCACCGGCCATCCCAAAGGCGTGGTCTATTCGCATCGCTCCAACGTGCTGCACGCCTTCATGGCGGCGCTGCCGGATTCCAAGGGCATCAGTTCGCGCGACGTGGTGCTGCCGGTGGTACCGTTGTTCCACGCCAACGGCTGGTCGCTCGCCTTTTCAGCGCCCATGGTCGGCGCCACGCTGGTGATGCCGGGCGCCAAGATGGACGGTGCCTCGATCTATGAATTGCTCAACAGCTACAAAGTCAGCTTCACCGCTGCGGTGCCGACGGTGTGGCTGATGCTGCTGCACGACCTGGAGAAAACCGGCGGCAAGCTGCCCTATCTCAAGCGCGTGGTGATCGGCGGCTCGGCCTGCCCGCGCGCCATGGCCAAGACCTTCGAGGAGGTCTACGGCGTCGAGGTGGTGCACGCCTGGGGCATGACCGAGATGAGCCCGCTCGGCTCGCTCTGCACCATGAAGCCGGAATATGCCGGCCTCACCGGCGAGGCGCGGCTCGACGTGCAGCAGAAGGCCGGCCACCCGCCATTCGGCGTCGAGATGAAGATCACCGACGATGCCGGCAAGGAACTGCCTTGGGACGGCAAGACCTTCGGCCGCCTGAAGGTGCGCGGGCCGGCGGTGGCGAAAGCCTATTACAAGGTCGACAACGACCCGGTGTTCGAGAAGGACGGCTGGTTCGACACCGGCGACGTCGCAACTATCGACAAATACGGCTATATGCAGATCACCGACCGCGCCAAGGACGTGATCAAGTCCGGCGGCGAGTGGATTTCCACCATCGATCTGGAGAACCTGGCGGTCGGCCACCCCAAGGTGGCGGAAGCCGCCGCCATCGGCGTCAAGCATCCGAAATGGGACGAGCGCCCTCTCTTGGTGATCGTGCTGAAGAAAAACGAGACTGCGACCAAGGAGGACATTCTCGGCTTCATGCAGGGCAAGATCGCCAAATGGTGGCTGCCGGATGACGTGGTGTTCGTGGATGAAATCCCACACACGGCGACCGGCAAAATCCAGAAGATCACCTTGCGCCAGCAGTTCAAGGACTACCGGCTGCCAAGCGTGCAAGCGGCGGAGTAACGAATCGCTAGCCCGGACAGCGTTCCAAGCAGTCCCCCGCAGCCGTGATACCCCGCTTGTTGCATACCTGGACCCGTAATTTTCCAACCAATTACGCTCTCCGTTCCGGTTTTCCCCAGAGCGGCGGTCGATTCTATTGACTCCCTGAAACCATTGACTGAAGACTTCATTGTGGCGAAGGCCTTTCGGGGGCCGTCTTGAAATCCAAATCACCAATAGTGCTCGCTGGCATGGCCATCGGTGCCGTGGCCATGGCGTTCGCCATGAGCGGGCGCGCGCAGGCGATGGTCGTCAGCTACGCGGATCGCGCCATTTTCGAAGCCGCCCTTGTTAGTCCGACGACCTTCGATTTCAACAGCGAGACGGAAGGTCAACAATTGGACGGGGCCGGGGGCTACGACTTCGGACCGTTCTCGATTTCGGATAGCGGCGCTGGGTCCGATGTTTATATCAGGGACTCAAGTAGCGGCAGTGCCAGCTCTGGCATCGTCAATGGTACGAAATTTGTTCGATATAACGAAAACAGTTCTGGCAATGTTGCGCTCAGTGTCACCTTCGACAGTACGGTTCGTGCTTTCGGCTTCGATTATAGCAACGTGGACCCGGGCACCGTCGTCGATTTCACCGTCTCAATAAGCGGTTTTAGCACCACCTTTCCGGGCGTCCTGGCGAGCGACACGAGTGGATTTTTCGGTCTTATTTCGACCGATATGGCGATTACGGAGACGGCTTTCAGTTTCTTCGACGATCCTCCGGCGGGCTCCGGTGTTCTCGGCCTGGACAATTTCACTTGGAGCAGCACCTTGGCAGGAAACGCAGCCCCGCTTCCCGGCGCGCTGCCGCTGTTCGGCTCCGGCCTCGTGATCTTGGGTCTGATCGCGCGGCGACGCAAAAAGCGCGCCCTCGCCTAACGCACCCGTCTAGCACCGCGTGATCGTGATCTCCCGCGTCCCACCAAGCTCCGCCGGAACCGTGACGGTCTGCATGCTGTGATGGCAGCTGAGCGCGCGCGGCGGCACTGCCACAAACACGACTCGCTCAGGCGCCGCGTAAGTGATGATGTTGTCGGACGCGTAGGGCGGCACAGCGTAAAACCCTCCGTACAGCGGCCACTGGCCAAAATTACCGCGCGGGCGCGCTTGATGACGATACCTGGAAAGACCAGGGCCAGTAAAAAGACCAGGGCCGGAAAAATGCGAAGAATGCCCACCGAAGCCGCCGCTCCGTGCGTTCGCCACCGGACCCATCGGCACAAGCAACAGCATCGCCACAACGAATACGACAATAACCGCAGCATGTATTATTTTCATGGTACCACTCCCTGTCACAATCCCCGTCTAATGGCGCCATCCTAGCGCTCGAAAACCCGCGATGTCATCCAGGCCTCCGGCAACCCGCACAGCAGCTACCGAGCGGCCCGAAAAACCGCCACCATTCACGCCGGTTTGAAGGGGCGTTGGACGATTGCGCTGACCCGCAACTGATTTTGGCGTAGATTTGCCGCGTGAGCGACACCGAGACCCTTTTCGTCACCCTGCGCAAATCGGCCGACCCGCAAGTCGTGGCCGCCATCGAAGCATTGATCGCCGACGGCACCGACCGGCAATTGTGCCGCGTCAACGTGCTGTCGTTCGCCGCACAACATGGGCTCGACGAGGAAAAGACGATCGGCGGATTTCTGCACGCCGCGCGGCTCGGCATTTTCGATTTGA